>JAABUK010000777.1_pt1 | contig 64409 bp, 85 predicted proteins | sample 5559141 | NCBI WGS metagenome assembly JAABUK01 (sample SAMN10711869, study PRJNA513367) | rock metagenome | isolation source: Antarctica rocks | place: Antarctica: Victoria Land, Pudding Butte nord | collected 2016-01-03 | reverse complement strand
AACCCCAGGGCGGAAGCCTTGCCTGTTGCCTTTGCTGCTCTGCTTGCTGTGTCCTTTGCCTCTCAGCAGCAACTTCCTGCTGCCTGGCTTGGGCCACCTGCCTTTGCACATCCTGTTGCAGGCCGGCAAAGGCCTTGTTGCGGAAGTCGTTCAGCCGGTCCCACTTTGTTGCGCCAAAGGCTGCCGTAGCCTTGGTGTAAGCCTGCTCAAACTTGTTGTACTCAGCTTGTAGGATCTCTGGCGTCACACCCGCCTGCCTTGACACCTGCAAAACAAGATGGCAGCCGTCTCAGGTTCAGCTGACCAGGCCAGCTGAATCAGACATGAACTGTCTGGAATGCAGGATCAGCAGTTGACTGTCAGCCAGTCATCTCCTTCCACCACTAAATTTTGACAACACTGAGAATGTCATCCCGAGAATCGACGCCTGCACAGTGCCTTGCACAGCGCTACCAGAAGACCCAGTGAAGATATCAAAGTGTTGCTGACACCGGTCAGTTGTCAGAACTTTACCTCAGTCAGCTGCTGAGTGCCTCTGTTGATCAGCTGCTCACACTCCAGAGCAGCATTTGTCAGGCGCTGCTCCTTGAACTGCTTGAACAGCTGCTGCACACGGTCCTGGAACCTCTTTTCATTGGCTTGCTGGATGCTTGCCTCACCTGCAACACCCGTATCAGATGAGCATAGATTGTCACACCTTCATGCTGTCATAATGGAAGGTTATGCAATAGCCCCTGCAGGCATAGCAACAGTGTCATGCCACTTGACTGCACAGGCATAATGCACCTGTGTGAACTGCTACCATCCATGTAATGAAACAGCTACAAATTTTCAGAGTTCTGCCTAACCCACCAGACACAACCCCCGACACCCCGCAATGTAGCCAAGCCTTGCATGAAGTGTGCCCGAGGGCACTAGCATATGCTGAAGATGGACAAGCAGATGGTGACTAACCTACAGCAACCTCTCTGAAGGCCCTCTGACCAATACTGAGAGCTCTCTCATACTCCCTATCAAGTGCAACCTCATCAGCAGGTGTATCAGTCTTGAAGGCAGCTTGGTAGGCAGCCTCTGCGGCATCTGCTGCCCGTCTGGACTCTGCTTCAGCCACACCCTGCAGAAGCCCTAGAGTGAGAACAGCAAGCTTGGACAACCTCCAAGCTACAATACACATAGATATGCTAAAGGCAAGCAGAAAGCAATGCTTGACACGAAGAACATGAGCTACGCGCTGCCTACCATGCACACTCATCAGAAAGCAAGGCTATGTGGACCCTCAATGCGCTGCTTGTGACAATATTGAACGCGGCACGGATTGCAAGTCTGCACGATAGATCCTGGAGGAGGTCAGGTAGTCAATTTGTATACATTCCTTGGCTTGCACTATGCACAAGATGCAAATGCGAGTTGCTATGCAACTGTACCTGCCAAGCTGTAGCAATCGTTGGGACAGCGCCTTTGTTGATGGCATCCACATATGCCTCAGTCAGCGCTGCCAGCATGGGACCAGTAATGATGCTGTTGTTCATTCGCTTGGGCTGGGCCTTATGGAAGATGACCTTGGTTAGCTCACTCAACCCCTGCAATTGTGCAGCAGCCTCAGAAGCCATAATAAGAGGAGGCAGAATCAGTCCTGATGGTCTCAGGTTGGAGATGAGGGCAGTGCTGCATATAGACTGGAACAGATAAGACCTGAAACGGCAAAATGAATGGTGAGCATGTGCAGATGTGCAGGTGTGCAGGTTGGAAGGCTCAAGCCACACACCTCTTGGAACTCTGGTCTGAACTGAGAAGGATCCAGGGTCTCTAGCTTTGCTAGCATCTTTTCATCTCCCATGGGCCGCACCAGAGTCAAGCAGTCTCTGTCAGGAAACAATGCTTTGATGGAGTCGCGAATCTGCATGTCAGCAAATGGTCGCAAGCTGTGTGAAAGGTGTGCCATTGGGCTGCATGTTTCAAGACATGCTGCAAAGGTTGCACAAGGTGCATCAACATGCCAGGTGGGAGGCTGAAGATCACCTGGTTCTTGGCTTGGGCAGCACTGCTGCTGCCTGACACAGAGCGCAAGGCTGTTTCCAAGTACTGGCGTGCCGTCACCTGGTATTAGGGCAAAGAAAGTCACGTGAATGCATATGTGTATCTCAAAAACTTGCTGATGTTAAGCTGTCAGGACACATACCGCCTCGCCTTCTTCCTCAAAGCTCAAGTAAAAATCCCGCAGAAGCCAAAGGAAAGAAGGTGTGAACGATGCCAAATCTGCCTCGTTGCTATTTTCTGCAAGCATACTGCTTTTGTATATAGCTTGCAGCTTTTGACAGCTAGGTGACATTGGCATGGTCAAGCAACTTACCTGATCTCACACGGATGTGTTTGGTCATTTCTGTGACTAAAGACAGCTTGTCCAGGGCAGCTTCATCAATGCCTCCCATCTGATTGTATACAAACAGACTAGACAGAAGAACAGCCAAGGAAAAGATCTGGGTGCTGTATTGCCCTGTCTGCAGGGCAAACGTCAAACTCAGCAGGAAGTTTTCCAGCTGTTGTCAAGAGCATATAGTCGGACATGCACACCTGGTCCCATGCATCTATGCCCTCAGAGTCCAGCAGCACCTGCATGATCATATCTGTGCTGAGTTTGTGTCCGCCACAGCTTGTGGTGCTAGCAAGGGCAAGTGATCAAGTTATACCAGTTGGTACTGGCTGCCGTCAGCATTCCGGCGCTTGATCGGAGCTGACCACATCCACAAGCCCTTTGTGCAGGGCCGGACTGAGGGAGCAACCTGGAACCCAGTGCTTTTGCCTAGCAACTGATTGAGGATGAAGCTTTTGCCCTGTCTTGCTCTGCCGCATACTGCAACTACTCCGACGGGATCCTTCGTAGCTCGCAAAGCCTTCAAAGCCTGTTCGCCGACGTGGAACTTGCCGGTTTCGGTGTCATACCGTACGAGTTCAAGCGGAACCCCAGGCGCTGCTGGCTGTGATGCAGATCGAGCGTTTGGTGCAGCAGAACCTCGTACTGCAGGAGAGCTCGGCTGACCCTCTTGTTTGTTGCGACTCCAGCTGAACATGATCTATCTCGCACAGCAGTTTAGCCGGAGATGCTTGTAAGTGCAAGAAGCGCTCGAGTACTTGCTAGCAGCTCCGTGCAAAGCTCCTGGCGCGCGCATCGCGTCAACGCATCCCGCAGCACGAATACGCATCCAGAGGCCTGGGCTTGCATCCAGGCCTGCATCAATGCATTGCAGCTTCATATGTGTCCAGCGGCCAGAACCAAACAGCAAGATTTTGCAATTTGCTGCAGACTTGCATTAAGATAAACTGAGCTTACCTGTTGCTCTATGGCCTTCTAATGGGCAATCCTACTCGGTACCTGCTGGGAGGGGCAGGGCTGTATGTAGGAGTAGCGACCGCCGCATACATTAGGGTCAAGTCAAACCAGTGCCCCGAAGTTTGCGAGCATGCTAAAACAACAGATGGCCAGGCCTTCAACGCGTTGGCAGACACCTACGATCAGCAGGTTGGCTGGGACGAGAAGCTTATGGGGATCACACTTCTCCGCTGGATGCTCTTGAGGCAAGCTAAGGTCATTAAGCTGATGTACGGACCAAGCAAGATGCTCATTAGCAAGATGTCAGCTTGCTGTCACTGCGACACTTGGCGATTGCAAGGTACACCGAAAGGTGCATGCACGCATCTGAGGAATCTGCATGCAGGGAGATATTTTGGAAGTCTCTGCTGGGACAGGCAGAAACCTTTCTTACTACAACCGCCAGCAAGTCAACTCAGTCACTATGACAGATACCAGCAAGAACATGCTTTGGCATGCAAGACAAAAGCATGACAGGCATAGCTCCACACTTCCAGTGAAGTTTTGCCTGGCCGATGCCCAGAGGATGGTGTCAGTCCTAGTGCACCACAGGCAAATAGAAAACACGAAGATGCCATCACGTCAGAACAGTCACAAAATGCTTCCACATTGCAAGACAAGCTAGAGACATTCAGCCCAGCTCAGTTTGACACTGTCATAGATACCTTTGGACTGTGCTCACATGAGCACCCCAAGGCTGCTCTCCAGGTACTTGCACCACCTATCGGTGTTCAGTCTGTTGCACTTGGGTGCATACCTTCTGACAACCTGTGCTGTCTTGCAGTCCCGAACTAACTTACAATGTACTCAACATCTTGTTGCAGTGTATAACAGTATGTGCCAAGCATAGTCAAAGTGCTGATTTGTAAGTGCAGCAAATGGCCGCAGTGTGCAAGCCTGGTGGGCAGCTCATCCTGCTGCAGCATGGCAAGGCATCCTGGGAGTGGCTGAATCACAGACTGGATGATGAGGCACCAGCGCACTTTGCCAAGTGGGGCTGCTGGTGGAACAGAGATATTCTGCAGCTTGTGCATGAGGTAAACTTTCACAAATTGCATGCGTATCACAGTGCAGTACATGGATGCTTAAAGTGGTGAAAGTTAATTAAGGCATTGCTGACAAGCAAGTTGATGTAGCTCTTCACAGATGGATCCCAGTTCTGCTGCCATGCAAGTTGATGTCTACGTAGCTGCTGCTTTTTGAAAAAATGCTCATGTTGGTACAGGCTGGCCTGATTGTGGAGTCGTGCTCTCGTTGGCACTTTGGAACAACCTATGTGATCAAAGCTAGGCCCCCACTGCAGAACATATAGTCCTGATGGTTTCCATCACATCAAGCATAGAGGCAGAGGTGCCTATACGGCAAAATACATGGGAGACCTGCTCCTGCTGATGGCTTTGAGTCAGCAGCATTTCGCATGTACAGCACATGGGCAGCTTGAAGGTTGCACGTACAGCTTTAGTGTGTATGGGGGTCTGTAAGTTAAGGCAGTCAGTTTGTGGAGACTGCTTACACCTTGGCTGCCCAGCATAGCAGAATCAGAAGTTGGCTGTATCGTTCCCCAAGCTTACTGTTCAGCTTTGCCATCAGCAAGCTGGATGTGATAGAATTGTAGAGAATCTGTTTTACTACATTGATATGTCACAACATGCAAGACTTTTGTTTTGACCCTAGGGTCCCCAGTATTTGTTCCAACCTAGTGCTGCAGCTGTACAATGGCTCATGTTTGAATACGCTGCTCAGCAGCTAGACTTTTAACACATATGCCAATGGAATGTGCCGCATTGCACCTTTAAGTGCTGTCCCTCACCTGAACAGAAGATGCGAAAAGTATGGACAAAAGAGGAGTAGAGGTTGAAGTCCATCATTCGAATCCATTTTTTGTACTTGCAGCTGACTTCAGACTGCATAATCCCAGGTGAGCATATTCTAAGTTGGTTTAGATACACAGAACATGCCTGCAAGGTGCCCTTGCACTCATGTAGCTTCCTGCTTACACACATAGTATTGACGAACAAGCTCAACCCTGGCCTTCATGTCACTTCACACCATGCATGCAACAATGGCTTTAAGTGCACCTATGCTAGAAGATGGAGCATGATTTACAATGCAAACGTCCACTTATGTTCTACAGCATGTGCATCTCAGCTTTAGTCAGCGCACGACGTCATCTTTTGGGCAGTTGACCAAGAGTCTTCTGCAGTGCAGCTTGCAGCTTGCCAGCAGTAAAGACAGGCGAGGGGGAGCGAGCTGCTGCACCACAAGTCATTGTCTGTCCCAGCGCAAAACGACTGTGTTTGGCTGAGAGAGTTTGTCATCTGAGCACCAGATATAGGGCTGGGAGTGGCTCTAATACCAACACGACGCTGAGCAACACGCTGCACAGCCACCTGCTGCTGGATGTTGGTGAAGAAAGGCTCTGCTGGCATGACTTGTTCATTGGGCAGGTTTTGATCATTGCTGCTGTGAGTCATAGTCATGTTGGCATATTCAGTGCCAGCCGAGCTCTCAGCAACACTGCTGACAGGCTGTAAGCTTGTGGCTGCCCTGCCGATAGGCTCTGCCCTCTGAGGCTGCCCATCCGCAACTGCAGCTGCCTGTGGCTGAAAGGCAGACCTTGCAGAGTACTTCTGCATTGCTTTCTCAGCCAGGGCTTTCTGCCTAGCCTTTGCCTTTTGCTCCTGAGCCTCCCTTTGCAGCTGTGCCTTCTCAGCATTGGCACGGATCCTGTCCTGCTGCTCCAGCACTTGTTCCTGCCGTAGCCGGATCAGTTTCAGCTCTGCAAGCGTGTCATCAAGCTTGCTAGCCATAGCTGCATGGTCCAGGTCAGCAAGGGGGCCAAACAGAGCTTTGTGTTGCTGCTCTGCCGCCTGAAACAAGACTAGCGCTTCTGAACTCTCTGCAAGGCTGACTTTGGTGTCATCCAGTTCCTGCTGACATGCATTGTAGGAGGTCTCCACCCCTTGCAGACGCTGCACAGCTTTTCTGAGGGCCTCCAGCTCTGGCACCATTGCCTCTATGCTTTCTGCTTGAGCTGCTGCCTGCAATAATAATAACAACAATAATAGTAACAATAATAATAACAGTAATTTACAGGCGTTCCAGCTAACTGTTCTTGCCAGGTACCTGCGCGCAATGAACAAGACTATTATAGCAGTGTACCTTGTCTGAATATGATGTACACCATCAACGATGATGCAGACACTTGTCATGAACTTGAGCATGCCAGTAATGTTATGTGTTTCGTGTCGCACTACAAGGAGCATGATGCACAAGTGATCTTGGCTTTAAAGCCTGGGCAGCCCAGTATGATACTTGGCTTCTCATTAAATTGACGCCGAAAGGCGTAGTATAGTTTTTTTTCCTTTTGCTTCTTTTTTCTTTTCTTTTCTGACCTTGACTTGCAGATCAGCGTGGGCTTCTTGTAGGTCTCCCAGCTCCAACTGGGCTCGGTCTCTGGCAATGATGAGGTTCCCTCGGGCAAGCCACTCTGCCTCTGAGTGATGCTGCCTGTTTATATCAACTGCTTGGTTGCGAAGGGCACGCCGCATCTCCACTATCTGGCTGGACCGTAGGTTCCTCATGATCTGGTCATGTTGCATCTGCATGGCCTTTGTCTGCATGCAGCAATGCTGTGTTAGCACTCAAGTGGCAAGCGTGTATGCCCTACATCATATGTGCATGCAATCCCTCTACAATGTGCGCTGGCAAATGTCATCACAACATTCACTGCAGTCACTGAGCATGCAACATGGCTTTGGGCTAATAATGACATTCAGCAAAGAGCTCTGTGACAGCATCTGCCCAGTGACAGTTGCTGATAGTGTGAGACTACATGCCTGAAATGTTCAGCCAAAGGCCTGCAGTGACAAGGCAGAGAAGACAGGGGCTCAAAGACACCTTGTCAAGGTGCCACGCATCCCTCGCTGCAATAGCATCCTCAATCCCCGGCACAAACACAGCCTTCACAAAGTCTTCAAGGCCATCAGCGTACTGAGTCTGCACATCTAGCACCTCCGCTCGGTACTCGTTGATCATGGGCGTGATTTCTGCCACATACAGACTGATGCGGTCTACAGCAAGCCGAGCTGGGACATCAGTGCCTATGGATTTGAGAGACTGCATGTCCTGCAGTCCAGCAGAGCACACTCATGCAACATGTCCAAGTGGAAAGGAAACTAACTACACCTTTCGGCGTCAATTTGATGAGGAGCCAAGTCTTGTACGAGGCTGCCCAGGAATTACTAGACGTCGAGGTAGCAGCCTGGTACGTTGTTCCTCTTGTTTCCTCCAGTGACAACATATCCAAGTGCATGAACTACTGTGTGCATGCAGTCAAGTTCATCTTGCTGGTATTTGTTGAAACCAGCAGGGCAACTGTAATGTACTGTAACAGATGAGTTGTGAGTGCCGACTTTATGATTGACTTTAGGATGACATGGCCATACAGCAATGGCTGGGTGGCTCTGTATGCAGCAAAGCAGGTCATTGAGACTGAAATGAATGCATGCATGGATGAATGTTATAAATGAATGTAATGGATTGAAGTGTGGATTGGAGTAACCCAGCAAATGGAGCAGAGAGAAAGAGACGCCCAGCAACGTGGTAACACACATACACAGGATGGCATGACAGATACTGACCTGGCACAAGGATTCTGTCAGCTGCTGCACCTTCCTTTCCAGCTCCTGATCATGTCCTCTGACTGCATCCTTCTGCACTTTGTGCATTTCCTGCATACGAGGCGCTGCTACATCATCAAACCAGGTGCTGGCTCGCAGAATTGCACCCTTGCTGCTCGGGGGCCTGCCTAGTCTCTGTAGTCTGGCTCTCTCAGAAGCATTGTAGGGGTACTCATTATTGCCCCAGACATCTGTTCCTGCAGTCAAAGGCATGAAACTGTATATTCTGCAAGCAGAAGGATGTCTTTCCATATGCTTGCTGATGCATGACAAGTGATTGCCAGACACTGTATAGATGTTTGGCAGAGTGGCTGCTGCACTGATTGCAGTTGCACATGCAGCATGCACATGCAGCCAGCAACATGAGCACACAAAGGAGTGACACAGCAAGGTTCAACCTGCCAGGAGTGAGCTTTTGGCTCGCACAGGCGTATCCCTGACCCAGTCCACAGCTGGCATGAGAGAGGAGGTCTTGGTAAGCCTTGAGACAGTACGATTTGGTGAATAAAGCTCAGGCAGTGGAGTTGAGCTTCTTGAATTTGGTGTGGACAGTTGCACGAGAGGTGATGTCTTGGCAGTCCGGAGGACTGAGGTGTCAGGCTGGTTTAAGTCAGGAGAGAAGCACACTGACTGCACAGGCAAGCAGGATGTCAAGAGAGTTTGTTGCAGTGACATCACGAATGGACATGCTGAGGCAAATCTAGCATACCAAAGTCTTCATTGGACCAGGCGGGGCTTTCGCTTTTTTGTCATCTCCGTTTCTTGAGCTGAGCATACACTCATACTCATATTGCTCCACAAGGTCGTTGATAGCGAGACTTGACGGGTCGGTGTCCATCAGACCAAGGAGCCAAGTGGTGCTGGAGAAGGGCACACGACGCTACGTTCGGCACTTACTGTTGCACTACCACCAAGTTGGTCTTTGGAGAGCAGGGCTGCAGGTAACAGCCCTGTACTCCTTGCAACACATGCATGCAAGCGCTCATGCACAGCAAGAGGTACTCATGCACCAGTGAAACATATGTTGCATGTTCAGGATGCTTGTTGTCGTCCTGATCGAATGGCATCAATAGACTGCAGCTCCGTCGAGCTGTACCGCTAATCAGATTGTGTAGATCCAGGCGTATCTGAGCCTGGACATACACACAAGCAAGAACAACACGCAGTACCTCAAAACTGCACCTTGTGCGTCCTGGGATTCGGTCCGTCGTGCCAGGTATGGAGCACCCGGCACAACCTGACAAAAGTAAGAAGTATGATCGTCAGCTGCGGATCTGGGGTGCGCACGGCCAATCAGCCCTGGAGAGCACCCGGATATGCTTGCTTCACTGCTCTCCAACTGGCTCGGAAACCCTCAAGAATCTTGTACTAGGAGGCATCGCTGCTTTTACCATCGTTGACCATGGTGTGGTCGAAGCTGCAGACCTTGGCAACAATTTCTTTCTGGAAAGCAGTCATCTTGGACACAGCAGAGCTCAGCACGTGACCGAGCTCCTGAAAGAGCTCAACGAATCTGTGACAGGCAGCTATGTGCAAGAAAGTCCCCAAGAACTCATACAAAACCAGCCCTCATTCTTCAGCAACTTTAACCTGGTGATTGCCACCCAGGTATAACAATCATCCTTCAGAACCCCACAGAAACATACACTGTAAGTCACAGACAATGTTGTCATTGGCTGTCACCAAGAAGTCTGCAAGGTCATTATTGCTTTCTGCAGCTCGAAGAGGCCCTCAGCATCAAGCTAGATAAAGTTTGCCGGGGATTTGGAGTCAAGTTGTTACTAGCGCGCTCATATGGTCTTGTGGGTTACCTAAGGGTAAGGGCTGTGCGCTTGCAACTTGTTCTGTTGCCATCATTTCCTGAATCGCCCTTTGTTTTTATGGCAGCACATCATTCACTCCGTGCATGCACCAAAAAGGGATTTTGGTAACTTCAGGCCAGCTTGTCAGAGCACAAAGTTATTGAATCGAAGCCAGATAACACAGTGGAAGACTTGCGGTTCCACCAGCCATGGAGAGAGCTACAGGACTTTGCTGATACAATTGATCTTGCCTCAGCTGATGACATCATGCACAAGCACATACCATACGGTGAGCCTGTGATATACCCACAAGCTGTTCAAAGCAAATTTGTACCAAAAAGCCTTCATGCAGCAATCTGTATGTAGTTTTTGTCAGGAGGGCTGCAAAAGACACTACTGTGAAAGCTCGTCTCTGTCGTGCAGCAGAGAGTCAACTGCTTAGCAAACCTTCTGCAACGCTTGCAGAAGCCCTGCATGTCTGCTTTTCATGCTTACTGACTGGCAACTTGTCAATCACCAGAACTGATGTGACTGCAGCAATTCTGCTCATAAAGGCAGCCCATGAATGGCAGAAAAGCCACAGCGGCAAATTGCCCTCAAGCTCTGCGCAGCGATCTGACTTCAAGAACATCATCAAGTCTTGGCAGCGCCAGATTGATGGCATACCTATTGAGGTGAGTCTATTGCAGTGCGTAATCATACACCACAATTGCATGGGTCCACGCTGCATTTCGAGCAAATGCACAGCGTTTGTCCTTGACATTCTGTTGTGCTCAGCACTCACCACCTATATGCAACCCTTTGAACAATCAGTAATGCATTGTCAGCCCACTGTCTTACTCCAGATCTTGTCTCAACTAGACGAGGGTACAAGCGTGCAGTGAAAAGACATGCTTCACTGACATCAGTATCTGTGTTGACACCAGGCGCATTGTGCTGCAGGAGGAGAATTTCAGTGAAGCTCTTAGCAACGCCAGCAAAGTATGGGCACCGCCACGCATGTGTAAGTCCAGCTGCCAGCATGCTCCTGAAAACCCTTTCAATATGAGCTCATCAACATGCACCAGCATCCTGACTTGCTGAGCACTGACACCAGCATCACATATTGCCAATGCTCACTGAGCACATCTGTCATACTGCCTAGCTACTGTAATGTGTCACCTGCCTGACTGTGCCAAGCTTGGTTGCATGATCGTCCGGCTTGTATGCAGCTTCAGAGGTCAAAGCAATCGTAGAAGATGAAGCAGCAAGTGTCAGCAAGGAGTCAGACAACTACTGGGTGCTGGCAGCAGCCCTCAAAAGGTATCTTGACAACGAGGGCAATGGGCAGCTACCAATTGAGGTATACACATTTGTTGTATTGCAGCCACCTCTTTGTGGTGGTGATCGAAGCACTTGTTGTGATGTACTTCATGTGGAGAAGTGGGCTGCTTCTGATAGGCAGACAACAGCTAATGGACACTGTGGCTTTGTCTGCATACTTGCACACCCACTTGGCAAGCACATCAGACATGCTGATCTGATCACAGAATGTCTAATGACAAGCACATTGCTGTCATGTAAGTCAGCTGTAAAACTTGAGCATGAAGTAATGTTGTTGGACGCAAAAGCTGATACTGAGATTCATTATCCAACATTATCCAAGTGCATGTGCAGTCTGCAATGATGCTGTGGAGGACGCAGTGTGCTGTTTGCAGGGATCTCTGCCAGATATGACAGCAACCACAGCGCTGTACCTAGACTTGCAGCGCATCTACAGAGAGCAGGCAGATAGAGACATCGCAGCAGTCACAAAGCATGTGCAGAATGTCCTGTCATCAATCAGCAGAGATCCTGGGTCCATATCCGCTAGTGAAATACGCATGTTCTGCAAGCATGTACGCTGCCTCAGGTACAACTTTGGGCTTGTGCATGTGTTGCTGTAATGCTTTGATGTCTATGCTCAGGTGGAAAAGAGTAGGATTGTCAGAGTGCTGTCTGTGCACAAGAATGTGTCTAGAAGGCGTCCCTCTGAGGTAATGAGGCGTCTGTATACAGACACAGACACAGACATCCTGTCGTGCTCTGGTCATGAGGCGCCTTGATCATGCAGCCCTCAGCATCTCTCCATCCTGCACACCTATGCACAATGTACAGCTCAACATGCTCATCTCACTGCACACCAAAGATGTTGCACAGGAAGACATCCAGACAGTGTTTCTGTGCACGCCTCTTGAGGCATATGGCAGCAGAAACACACTGCATTCTGCTTGTTTAATGATGGGCTGACTGTGTTTGTGAAGGGTGGTGAGGTATAGAACACTTGAAGAGGAGTTCACAGGGGCCAGCTGTAAGAGTGATGCTCTGCGTCAGGCTCTCACTGCAGAGGACAGCGTCACTAATGCTAGCTTGTACATCCTGCTGCGGGCGGTGGACCAGTTCTACAGCAAGCACCACCGCTACCCTGGCTTGTATGACCAGTAAGCCACCACATACTATACACACACTCAGTTGCAGAAGTTCAACATCCAACATTTGGAGTGAAAAGACATGGGATCTGGTGTTGAACTAAGATGACGCCGCCCCAGACAGCACAGTCCATCCGTGCCACTTGTATTGTCATATTTCTTGACAGTCTTGAGAGGTGCTGTTGCGCAAGACAAGCAAAGTACGTATGCCTCATGGCGTCTTGCATTTGCATATTTGCACTGTAAAGAGATGCAGCAATTATTGAGAGCAAACAGAGATGCTTGGCTGTGCAGAGAGCGCTGACAGGTACTGTGTCTCTACTTCTGCAGGGAAGTAGACGGTGATGTACCTGCCCTGAAACACATTGCTACATCCATTGTGCAAGACAGCAGCTCTGGTCCAGCATCAATATCGGATGATTTGGTGGGAGAAATGTGCCGCTTTGGAGCTGGTGAACTGCACTGTGTGGCTGCTGTTATGGGAGGAATGGCGTCGCAAGAAGCCATCAAACTTATCACCAAGCAGTTTGTGCCAACCAGCGGGACAGTCATTTACAACGCAATGAACAGCACAATGTCAGTGTTTCGTTTCTGAAAATGATTACTTAAAGCAAAGCTTGATGCCCTACATTTATGTATCAGCTCGTCATGCCATGCATACACCTGGAGTGATGCTTAAGTGTGCTTGATTGTCTCTGCTATTGATGGCCATCCTGCCACTTGTGTGTGCGTCATCGCCAACAAAGAAGCATCCAGCGTCTATATATGTTGAAGTGACTGCAATAGAGACCGTCTTTGGAAACAGTGACATCACTGTTTGCCAGGTGATGCAGTTTCGGACCCTTTCCGTCCTGAGCACATCAAATGGATCAAGAGTAAAAACGGAAGCCTAAGTGAGTGTGTGTTTGTGGGGGTGGCTAAGTGTGTGTGTGTGTGTCTGGCCTATTCTCGTAATTCAGCTGTCTCGCTTTGACGCAATTTTGTCTCTTGGGCGTATAGCATAGAGCTTTACGCTTTTTCAACACTGTTCTTAGTTCAACAGCACCATGGGAAAGCAGCTCGCTGCTGCCATCACCAAATATAACGACGAAGACCCGTCTGCAAGCATACAAGTCATACATAAGGATGTGCCCACTCAGCTCAAAGAAGGCGAGGTGCTAGTGCGGGTGATGCTGCGACCGATCAACCCATCAGACATGTTTTGCATGCGCGGCAGGTACGGGGGATTCGCACCCAAGCAGCTGCCGGCAGTTCCCGGACTAGAAGGTCCGACATAGCATGCATGCGCACCTGCTTCAGCTTGCACAACTACAAATGGCTCGTAAGACAAGTCGCACAGTCGTACATTTTGTGAGCTTCACAGTCCATCGTTGCATTGACCGTATGCAGGAGCGATCACACTTCATGCCAGTCAGACCGTGAAAGTTGCATGCGTGCAAGTGCAGGGCTTGGCATGGTCAACAAGTTGGGCCCAAAAACAGGAGGTCGTGTCAAAAAAGGGCAGCGTGTTGTGGCAGTGCCATGGCCAACAGCTGGCGGTGAAGGCACGTATCAACAGTATGTCGCAGTCCCTGAGAAGGATTTGGTGAGTATGCATCCCTGCAACTGTAGCACATTCAACATGTGACCAATAGTGTGTGGCTTGCTGCTTTATGTTGTGCTTGTGATCAGCTGTTTGCTGACAGCTCTTATGTGGTCCTGCAGGTTGTTGTGCCAAGCAATGTTGACGATGACATGGCTGCTCAGTTTCTGGTGAGCACTTGATTGAAAAATAAAACAATGCATGGGTGCTGCACCAAGTTCAGTTGCAAGTCTTGACATGAGCTTGACTCAATGCATGCAAACAAGATGACACGTGGTTAGCATTCATATTGTGCCATGGGTTATTTGGTGCAATTCAGCACAGCTGTCAGATTGGGCTGAAAGCTCCATACCCAAATGATGCCATCTGTCCTTTGTCAAGCTCATTTTGGTGTGATGCAATCAAGGTGCGCATGAAACACGATACTTTGTTGTGCAGATCAACCTGTTACAGCCTATGGCTTTTTGGAGGTCATACAAGTCCCCAAGGGAGAGTACTTGCTGCAACAAGCAGCAAACTCTGTATTGGGGAAGGAGCTGATCAGCATGGCACAGAAGCAGGGCACCAAGACCATCAATCTGGTCAGGCGGCATGAGGTTGTGCATGAGCTGAAGCAACTTGGGTGAGTACATGATTTTACAAGCCTGCACCAATTGTGGTACTGCTGAAAGTCAGTGGTAAGCTACACAGGACTCGCAATCAGCCTGAGCTTAGCCAACCTTGTGTATGAGAGGGCCATGCACAGATCTGCCTGAAAAGTTCCCTCAGGCTGATGACTTTCAGCAGTGTCATGTACAATGAGTACTGTCGCATGAACTGCAAACATTGCCAGTCGCTGTCTGCAGGGCAGAGGAGGTCATAGTGACAACAGATGGAGACGTGACTGCTAGAGTCATGCAGATCACTAATGGCAAAGGAGCCTGGGCCAGCATCAACCCCATTGGTGGCGAAGCCTCACGATATGTTCCTTCATGTAATTGCTGCGTCAATCGCTGCAATAGCTTCATCACTGCGTTCTGCACATTTCTTCAGCAATGTGCTTGCTTGCTGTGCCAGATTGCTGTGCCAGATTGCAATGTGCTTGATTGCTGTGCCAGATCCGATATGGTGTTGCAGGTATCCATGCAAACGAGTGATGCATGTATGCAGCCGTTGCAATTGTGTAAATGACATTTCAGTGCTTTTGCAGGCACCCGCCAGGGTGGGAAGGTTCACATCTTTAGTTTGTTCAAGGAAGAGGTCATTGTGCCGATGTTTGACTTGCATTTCAGGCAGATCCAGGTTCAAGGCTTCTGGCTGACACAGGCAAGCAGCTCTCCGCACCATACTGCAATCTTTCATAAAGAAAGTTCTGAACAAAGTTCAGTGAAAGTGAGTGTGTTTTTTTTGACAAGAAGGATCCTTTTCAACAGGATCTTGTCATCCAAGTTCTCAACTTCAACTCTCTGGCAGCATTAGCTTGCAAAGTGGGTATTGCAATAAGCAGCATGTCTGTATCAAGGTGGCGTGAACTACTACAAGGAGGTGTTGTTGCATGTATGAGCGCTTGAGCTGCATACTTTTGCTCTGTTCTGCAGTGGCTGGAGAACCTGCCCAGTGATGAGGCCCGACAGGAAGTGTTTGCCAAGGTGATGGGCTTTTTTGCAGATGGCACCATCAAGCCTCCACATGCCGGTAAGTTGGACCCAACACTCTTTTACCCTGATGCCAGTTGCCCAGCTGGGTTGCGTGTAGATACTGGAAGCACTCAGGTGGCATGTGCACAGGTATTACATGTGATGTGAGCTGTTCTGTTGCTCTGGCCTGCTGCAAAGTATGGTTTTGCCTGTCCAGGTTTGAAATACAGCCTTGATAAGGCTGCAGAAGCGGTCAAGAAGGCAATGGATGGTGTTGGAGGGCAAGGCAAGGTCATGCTTGAGGACAAGTTTGAATTCAGTGAAGGATGAATTATATAGCTTTTTCTATAGACAGTTTGCCCTGGGGCCACAGCAGCTCAAATCACCGTTGTTATGATGAAGTCTTGTTGTTCAGACTGTCATTTTGCTTGAGATGCAGCCATTTGATACATTTAATGGGACATACAGAACGCAAGTCTCACACAATTTGCAGCAAACGAGAACAGAGTGAGTTAGTCTACATGAGGAATCGACATATTACTTCCTGAGCTTGGGGACCATGAAAGCATCCCCAAACAGCATGTTGGCTGGTAGAACGTCTTGGTGCTTGCCACTACCAGTGAGGTAGTTGACATTGACAGGCTTCAGGATCCTCCTCTTGTTAGCCACCACAGGCTGACTGCACATCACACATCCACCTTCAGCCAATGAGTTTGCTGGGTGCCTTGTCTGTTGAACATGCTCGTAGGTATTAATGCTGCAGTATTTCAGCGTTGCCTATGTGCTGCAGTTGAGCAGGGGCATCATAGGATCTGTGCAACCAGCACAAGCACAATCATCACAGAGCAGCAGTAATGGCAGCTTACAGCGTCCAGCTGTGGTGACATAAACACCTTGACTGATCAGTCAATGACTGTTGTGCACAAGACAACTTGTCCTTCATGCATGCACCTTGAATCCTTGTGAACTGGCAGAACTGGCTGGCTGCCTGTGGCCTTGCCTGATTGGTCACCTTTCCTAGCTGCTGCGGCAGCTGTCACCCTGCATACAACTCAGTCATTCGACACTAGCTGCATCCGTCAGTTGCAAATGCCTGGAACACTGCATTGCTTGTATTGCAATGTGGCTGGGGCCAAAAGACTTGGGGCAAGGCTGAGGAGTTTGAAAACGTAATGAAAGGATTTGCAGGGTCATGCATGGCGTGCAGGCTTCAAGCCTTCTGTTGATGCTGTTGTAACCAAGCAAAGGTGTCAATGGGAAACAGAATAGATAAACTTCATTTCAGCTCATGCATGTACTACTACCCGTACTCTCACACACCCTACAAAGCATGACACTGCATTTGTAGGTGTTGTGACATGGTGATCGAAACGCCCTGGGCAGCTCGGTATAACACTTGGCTTCTCCTCAAATTGACACCAGAAGGTGAAGTCTTTTCTTTTCTTTTCTTGTTGAAACGCGTCTGCGTGTCCATGCTTCCTGATGGAGCATTGCATGCTAAAGCCTTGTACCACAGGTCAGCGCGGATGCCGACCTTGGGTTGAGGGCGGTGGGGGGGTTGGGCATGGGCTTCTGCAGGGCGGCGTGTGGCTTGCAGGCCAGGCCTGCAGACTGGCCCTCATTCTCCTTGTTGCCTCCTGCTCCAGAAGGCAAATTGTGACCAGCAGACTTCCCAGCTCCAACACCACCTGCACACCATCCCTCTTAGTATCAACTCAGTTGTCTGGTAATCTGATGCATGCTATCAGTGACGAGCACAGATGCCGATCCCTGTTGTGATGCTGCTTGTGAGAGTGTGGCACATGCATCAGGCAGGTGCAAAGCCAATATCTGTCTGATCCAGCCTGCATCTGGGTGTAGACCTATGTGCAGGTCAAGCTGCTGAAGCTGCATTAGGTGTGCCAGGCACAAGACCAGGGATCATGCTGCATCCCAGCAATCACACTGCACCCCAGGGATCATGCTGCATGATGCACCTGGTTTTCCTGAGTTGGAGGAAGATCTGCATCAGAGTTGACTGGTGACCAGGATGGTTCAAAGGTGCTAACTCACAGGCTGCCTGAAAGCACATTCTGTGGGTGGCGTTACAGCGCAAAGGCAACTTCCAGCAACTTCCACCTGCTGCTGATCGCATGGATGTTCTCCAGCACAGCAAACAGCATCACAGAATGAACCAAGCAGAGGCAGGCGTGCTCACCGGGTGGTGCTGGCTTGGATGTGGCGGCTGAGAGTGCATGAGCCGGTGAGGAGGCATCAGTGAAGGAGCTGGCCAGGTCAATCTTGGCCACCCCCACGGGGCGGGAGGGGTGTTTCAGCCCAAACCTCTGCAGAGCTCCAGCAATAGGGTCCTTGCCTGCTGCTGCTGCTGCTGCTGGAGGGTTAGCAGCAGTTGCCTTAGACCCTGCCTGCTCACCCTGCATCGAGAGAGTTCTGTTACGGCAAGCCTGCTCTGGTCAGCAAGGTAAGCCAAATGTGCTGTCTATACTGTGCCCCTGCAAGCAGTGTACCGCATGAGATGTGGTCAGTTGTGGTAGCCTAGGCACACATGGTGTGTGGCATTGGTATCAATGTAGTTCGAAATCCATGCAGCGGGAAAGTTAACATGTCATGCTTCAACAGGCTTCTGTTTCATCTTGCATGTATTCTAGCTGTGGAGACATGCAGTCACAGCACAATGTATGTCACCTCTATGTCCATGTGTACATCATGCTGCTGCTGCACCTCCTTCTGACTTGCCATCTCCACTGTTGCATCTGCAGTATCAAACGCAAAAGCATCATCTGCCATCTGAGCCTGCTCCTCTGCCTCCTGCTGTGCAGCCTTCCCTCCTTGCCTGACTGTGCGATCATCCCTGGCATTGCTCTGCTGCTTAGCCACCCTGCCAACACCTGCCTGAGCTTCCTGCTCAGCTGCCACATCAGCTTCAAGGTGAACTTCCAGCTTCTCCTCTGGCTGCTGCTTCTTGTCTGCACGAGACTTCTTGGTCGGCTGCTGCTGCTCCTTCTGTGGAGAGCTTCTGGCCTGCCGCTTAGTCATAACAGGCTTCTTGTCCTTGGCGCCAGCCTTGTCTGATTTGGCAAAATCACCATGCGACTGCTGATCTGGCCATGAGTCATGCCCATCTGAAGCCAGCACTGCATCAGAAGCTGCAGGGACTGATGGCGAATCCTGCTCTGGCTTGGCTGAGGGGCTGCTGCCTGCAGCCCCGCTCATCCAGTAGGGCTGTGACTTGGTACGCGGGCGGGAAGGCCTGCTGTTGGTGGGTGATGGCCCATCAGTCACCTCAGCAGCTTCACCTGCAGCTGCCTCACCTCTTGCAGCAACAGCCAGTTGCCTCCCCGAGCCTGCCTTTGCTTGGGCATTGTGATCTGCCTGTTCTGCAGGTTGCTTGCCTTGTCTGCTGTACACTGCAGCGTGTTGCTTGGTGCTCTTGCCAGCTGCCCTTGCGTCCTTGACTGCAGCCTGCTTGCTGACCTTGGCAGCTGCAATTTTAGTGGCATCAGCCTTGACAGCTGCTGCTGCTGCAGGCACTGGTGCAGGGGCATGGGGACCCTGGTCTGCTGCCTCTGCTGTTGTATCTGTCACATCAAGCTGATCCACCAGTGCACCAACTGCCTCCATTGCTTCTACAGCCTGGGCATCAAAAGGCAGGTCATTGCCAGATGCGCCACCACAGTGCTATCTCAGCTCCAACATGTTATCATAGTTGAGCGACATTGCGTGTCGCTCGCTGCAATGATCCAGAGCAATCATGTGACCTGTGTCAACTGGCTGCTGCAGGCTGCCCATGAATGGTGCACATTAGCCAGACAACCCATTGATCAACCAGTTCATTGAGCACAGCACACAGCAGCATTCCAAATCATCAGCCTTTCATATGTTGTGATGTCGGCATTGTGAGTAATGTTGCCATTGTGTGATGTACACATGTGCAGGCCTGCAACACAATAGGTACTGCAGCTGCTTGCAGCAGTAATGTTGTGGGAGCAGACTCTGGTTGAGGGGAAAGGTGCACCTGTTTGGCAGGGGTGGCTGAAGAGTCACGATGGCGGCAGATCTCCTCCAGAGCAGCAATGCGTGCATCCTTCTGAGCCACCTGCAGAATTGCAAAACGTGTCCAGACTCAGACCAGCAGAATCAAGGCAGATGTCACATAGCATCAACAACACCGGAAAGGTGCACAATGTGTCTTGTGTAAAATTCGGACACCAAGTGTACAGCAGGAAAGGCTGCAGATGCATACTTGCATGCTGTTGCAGCTTGGATGCGGGTAGTTGCGGTGTACATCACCTGACGCTGAGCAATCCTCAAATCTGCCTGAGCAGTTTGCAGCTTCTGGTGCAACTCCTGGCTGACATCATCTGTCTCCTTGAACCTGTAGAGGGGAAACATATTTTCACATTCTGCCACACCTCGTCCACAATGCAATGTTTGCAAAGCAGCTGGACCTATATTGACAGCTGTCCGCTATATGTATCACAGGTGCTACAGGGCTGGCATGTTGATGCATCCGTATGTTGGTTTTGTTCAGTAGGCTTGGCAAATGACATCAGTGTCAGAGGTACGTTAATAGTGGCTGGTACCTTGCAGCATGGGCTCTCTGCAAAGCTTCCTGGAGGCTCACAATCTCGCTTCTGAGGCCCTGCTCTGTCACAGCTGCCCTCTGAGCTGCTGCCATATTGCGCTCCTGTCATGATAATGTTAATTTTTTATTGCCTCATGCAGCAGTAAGACTTCTGACTGTGATGCTTGCAACACAGAGACCCACTGCAGTATCGTCTGCTGCCGGGTTCCAAGCAAGCAGATGCTGCAGCAGCAGATTTATGCAAAATGCGTCAGCAGGAAGGGTCAGGGGGAGAAGACAGGGTGATGCCAAGGAGGGTACAGTTTACCTGTGCCAGATCTGTTGCATGCTGCAGTCGTTCCTGTGCCAAGTCAGTCCTTTGAGCTAAGCGCTGCTCAGCAATCTCAGCACGCTCCCTGGCAGCTGCCGCAACCTGCATCTCAAAATAGCAAACTAGGACCATGACACTGGCATTGTGCTTTTGTTGTTGTCGTGTCACACAACGCAGGAGGTGCAAATGGAAGCCTGTGTGTTTGTAAGTCGAGACTGTGTGAGTGCATTGGTATATAGGGAGTCAGTGCAGGCTAAAGACTTGTACCAAGACTGAAATGGCTTAACAGACACACCTGCTCAGACAGTCTGGCCCTCTCCTCAACAGCAATATGACGCTGCTCTGCAGCATGGAGTGCCTCCGATGCTGACTTTTCAGCAGCTATGAGCTTGGCCTCAGAATCTTGCAGCTTTGCCTGGGAATCATGCAGCAAGGTCTCTTTGTCTTGCAAAGAAGCCAGCAGCTCTACCTGCTGGCTCTGCAAGGCAAAAGAGAAAGTGACAATGAAGGTGTTGTCCAGAGAAGGCGGTTGTCAAAAACTTGACATACAGCAGCATCCACGGGACGTGTTTGAACTTTACCTGCAAGTCTGCAGAGCTGGCAGCACTGTCAGTCAGTCTTGTCTCCAGCTGTGCAGTCTGGGCACGTGCTGCCAGTATCTCTCCATGCAGGCGGTTGCACTGTTCCTGACGCCTGCTGCACTCAGCAGTCAGTGCCTCTATGTGAACCTTCTGATGACCACAATCCTCCTGACAGCTGACAAGTCTGAGTTGCTGAAGCGCTGCTTTTCTCTTCCAGCAATGCAGGTCCAGGTGCGCAGCTGATAGCTCACATGACTTTCCAGCCAGATCGCGCTGCAGGTCTTTGGTTGTCTGTAAGTGCACAGTTCGTTTGTACCTTAGCTGCCAGAAACCAGCAATAAAGCAAATTGGTAAATCTTATGGTCCTGCACCTGAGTACTGGATTGTGTCAGGTCTGTATACACGAAGTCAGCATGTGCTGCAGCGCAATGAGCCTTTTCTTGCAGCAACACAGCGCTTCTGCTGTCTATAAACTGCAGTTCTTTGCAGTGCTGCACTTCAGTCAAAGCATCACCCAATAGGTCCTGCAGTTCATTTGCTGGACATCTTTAGTATACTCTTGAAAGACCTTTGCAAACTGTTTGCTCTGATTCTTGCCTGCAGATCTATCTGGCCATACTCCAAGATGGCAAGTTCCGCATCAGTGACCTGCTGTGACATCGGGGCACACACGTTCCACCCAGGAGGCGACATCACTGCATGGCTAAATGCGTTGGCTGCACTGCAGTGCTAAATGTGCCGACCGGTGCCGACAATTGCGCTCACGGTTCGCGTGCGCGGGTCATAGCCTGGGTCATAGCTGTCGTCAACGCTGTTCGGACTAAATGGGTAACATTGATTACTCTGCTCTTCTTCACATTGGAGCCAAAGACCTGGCCACAGAAAAGAAGACCTTGGAAACGGTCAAGCACGGATGTCTTACACTAAGCATTTCACTGCATCTAGTAATAGATACCGTCCAATGTCAGCAAGGAGGTCTTCAAGGTGCAGACTTGTACAGATTATTCCGATTATCTTATCAATATTGATTAACGTTAATGTTTGCTTGTGTGCAGTTGTACACGCTCAGAGTTTGGCCGTGAATACATCTGTGCATTCAACGTCGAAAGACCTTCACAGCAAGGTGGTTGTTGGTCATATGTGTGTGTGTGTGTAGCCCCACAGCTTGTAATTACGTTCACATCAGCCTGGAAAGGTGATGCCAAACATCCGGGGCGGTAGATTGCAACACAAGCACTAGTGATGATGTGGTGTGCCAGTACGGACTGCAATACTATTTGTAGTGCTAGCTAGTCAAGCAGATTTGCTTCAGAGCCAAGCTTACCACACTCATTGAGTGTTGATTCAATTGTAAGATTTTTTCAAGATGACGCGTACGCACCCGCCAAGCACAACAGTATAGCGGCGGTCACGGGCATGCATGCTCCCCATCACACAGTTGTTGTACTGTTCCTGCTGCCTTGCTAGACAGAATAGCACATTAGCTACACCACTTTGGAAATTTCAAAATTTGTCCCAGAGATTCAGGGTCACGAGTGCTGTAGCTCTATATAGAGCAGCTTGTTTATTCACCGACTTCTTAACTATCAAGTAAGCCGAGCAGCAGTGCAGAGAAGCACTGCGCAGCGCCGTAAGGCTGAGGTTTGCAAACCCGAAGCTTTAATTGCGTGGCCAATGAGTGCATGAGAAAGAGTCGCTGGGCGGTCGGTGCTTCCGCACATCGAGGCGCACAGCTTGCAAGCTAAGCCTTAGATGGAGTCTTCGCTGTCTGACCTGCAGTTTTCGGTGTCAGAATTTGAGCAGGCGGGATTGCTGCCCGACCTGGACAACGAAGTTTTTAGCCGTGCAAGAGCAAGTCCCGCATCACACGCAATTGACGGCCCTGCGTCAGGAGTTGAGAGTACCTCCGATCTTAGCGGCAACCTGACTCAGGATAGTGGTCTTGTCAGACCCATTGTGTCTGACCAGAACTTGCTTCCGGGGCCGTGGGGTACACCAGACCTACTCCACGCGTCCAGCGCTGCGGATCGAGATGCCCAGCACCAGCAGCCTGGTCCATCGATATCGAAAGAGCCCTACAGCAAGAAGCAGCAGCAAAATCGTGAGCACCAGAAACGCTTTCGGCAGCGGCAGAAGGTATTTGGCCATTTCAAGTTGGCAGCTGATGTACTAGACGCTGTAGGACGACGCACGGCTGCTTGCTTGCACGTGCCAACCAGCTTGGAAACCCTGCAAGGCGTTGTTTCTGACCCAGGCCAGAACAAACATTGTGGAAAATCAGCTTGCCAGCACCTTGACTGAATTGCAAGAGCTGAGGATTCAAAAGCAACAGCTAGAGCAGGAGTTGCAGCAAGCTCAGGACAGCCGTGCCTTGCCAACACATCAGGTCAGCAGGTGACTGCTGCTTTGCCTACACTGCCAAAGTATTGCATGTGCTAGCAGCAGTGACTGGACTGCTCATTGCAGAGGGTGGCACATTCTGAAATAGAGGATCTTGAGAACACAGACAGTGATCCTGATGTGGCACCCTCAGTGACCATTTCCATTCAAGGTGGAAGACAGCAAGTTACTGCTGAGGAAATACTGACTATGCCTGCAGAGCAGTATGCTATGCTATGGACGGTGAGTCCACATCTGCACCTCCTGTGCAATTCACACTAGATATGCATTTTTTCTTTGCATGGGGCTGATACCTGCTTGATTGGAGCTGGTGGTCAATTAGCGCTTGTGTACAGTCACGACGTGTTACTGTGTCAGCTGGTTGTGTTTACAGGCCTACACCACTGAGCTGAAGTCCTGCTTACAGCTATGCGCAAATGCACCAAGTCCTGCTGAGGAAAGCAGATTGTATCAGCTGACCTTTGAAACTATTTTGCTGAGGGACAACAGGCTGAAGGCAGATGTGAACTCAGCCAGATTCATGAGTAGTGAGCCAGCATCCTTCTTTGCCGAGTTGCTGGTGAGGCCACTTGGAATTTATGAGAACACTTTTCAGAGCAGTATGCATGGTGCTGTTGCTGCTGCTGCTGCGCCTGCTGCATTGCCTCATGTCAGAGCAGCAACTTGTTTGTCAGCATGCGTTTGCTTGCATTGATGTGTCTGTTCCCTAAAGGTACCAAAACATAGTGAGCAAAGTTTCGTCTGCACTTTGCCGGCAGTGCCTATACAGGGTCTGGACTAATGCAGCAGCAGGCATTGATGTTCCGCGTGCAGGATTCTGCTTGCTAAGATGTAAGATGCTTTCTGTCAATTTGCAATTTCACCTCTGTTGGGCAAGTGCAGACTTTGCTGAGCTTGTCAGAAGATCAGATCCAGGACCTGATGTTGCTGCGTCGCTTGTACGTTGTAAAGTGGTGTCTTCTGGGATCGCAGCGAGCAAGGCTAGTGGCCAGAATGCAGGAGCCAAGCCCAGATCTTATCTCTGATGCTTTGAAGACATCTTCTGTTGCTACTGAACTGGGCAACAATGCTGCTCAGGATCGCCAGCTTTTTCATAGGTTCACATGGGGAGTGTACTGCGGGGTGAGTCACACTATTGCCTTCAATGCAGCCCTTGGCAAGTCACACTGGGCATCCATGCATCTGCATGGTGCCAGCCATGGCAGGAGACCCTTACACTGCTGAGGCTTGTCAGCTAATATCATGTGGTGCGCATTTGGCACACTCTGAGGGCATTTGCATGAAGATGCTCTATGCGGCGTCATTGCAAGCTGCATGCTTGTTGCTGGCATGACTGTCAATACGGCTCAGCTCTACACCTGTCAATCCTGATGTGTGATAGCCACACAACTCTATCCATTTTGCCTTCCTGCAGATCCTGAGTGCAAAGCAAAGCGCTGAGGTGATTGTGCATGCTGGCCCACAGCAGTGCATGATACCAAGCCTCCTCACATACATAGCGAATCAGAGAGGCTTCCCCAGCATTCAGCACATCAAAGACACAGCCGATGGCATTGCAATTGCGGATGAGTGGGCTCATGTTTGGCGTTACACAGAAGCAGTCAATCCATACGTGACCCAACATGTGGATTATGTACCTATACATCGGCACAAGCAAGCTGCAGCCTCCCTGTATTAGTCTGATCAATAAGCTTCTCATCAAATTCGTACCAATAGGCGTAGTCTTTTATTTTCTTTTTTCTGTTCAATAAGGCTGCACAGCCCACAGTTGGTAGTGCTTCAAGGCACAGTCACAATTGGCAATGAGATGGCTTACCTCTTATGGCTGACCACCAGTCAAGTGGACCTGTTGTTGGCTGCTGCACAGACTTGCAGCTGTTGCATTATATGTTGTCGTGTGGCAGCTGTTGTGGGAGAATATATGCGGAACTTGTTGTGATATGCTGCTAGTTCTGCTGTGGCTGCCTGCAAATTATTTGGGTGTCACCCACAGCACATAGGGCAATGCGTGACATATGTTGCCAACTGCACAGGCATTCCGCCTCCAGGCCAGTGACACTTTTGGATCTGGAAACATTATTGTTGTGCGAGCATGTTCATGCCTTGTCACATTTGCTGTAGCAGACTTCTGTATATGTCTAGTCTGCTGTACTGACATTAGCTGATTGCTTAATTTCGTGATGTTGTTGATGGTGATGTGATTTTGGCATTGTGATCATTTTGTGTATCTGCCAGAGCAGTGCTTGCATTTGCGCAAGAATGGCCAAGACTTGGACGACCATTGAAACTGTAATGCCTCATTGAGCTTGACAATGACCACCTTATTGTCTTATTAAAGCCCGGTTCAGCGCACACAAGGGTGCATTGGATCGGCGATGTCCACTAGGGAATTGATGTGAACAACTTGTCCACTAAATTTTACAAATGTTGAGCAGCACGTGTATTGCTGATATGCTATCCAAAATTTCTGTTAACAGCACTGTACTGGTATATGCTGACCTTCGAATTTCCAACCTTGCTGAAAGATCTGAGTGCGGGAGACTGCAGTTGCAAACCATTGGTGCTATTGTATCAAATGTGCAGTCCATTTCGGAACAGTGTGCAAGCAGAAATATACTGGTTGAAACCTCTATTGTGTACATGTACTTAGGGGCTTGGGATCACATGGGGACTGTGCAAATCCAGGGTCACATTATGACCTCCACATGTGAAGAGATGGGTGCCCTGCAAATGGGACATGTTCTAGGTCTAGACAAGCGGCGAAAACAGTTGTTGCACACGTGATGATGACACCCAAGAGCAGCCATCCTTACATTGCTGGAGTAGGTAGACAAGCACACAGGGCAGGCAACACCTTCCTCAGATGCAACACTACCGCTGACCACAGCTCTGCTGTTCATGCCTCCACGCACAACATCCTCATCTTCTTCTGTGTCATGGTATAACACTTCATCATCAGCCTCACTAGCTTCATCGTCTCCATATATGTAGATTGATCTAGCCATGATGCCTTGACCAATCTTCAATTGCAAGCCGCCTTCTATTGTATGTAGGCGTACCTGAAGCTCTGACAGCGAGTCAATGACCTCAGCCTCTATATATTCGCTGGGATCTGCCAAGGAGGACACAAGCTGAGTTGCTGCCATCCATGCTGCTTCTTGCAAACTAGGGTTGAGTGTGTCGTCACCAACAATGAAGGCCTGAACTGCAGCAATCTGCTCTTCATCTGTCATACCATGTGACTGTTGCTGAGAGTTCCTTTCGTGAAATTCACTGTCACTGCCAGCCTCAGAGTCCACATCAGCAAAGTGATCTGACTCTTGACCATCGTCAGTCTGATTATCTTCAGATGCATCGACATCCAGACGATCAAGTGCGCGTCTTAGGTTGACTTGAGGGGACATTGTTTGTGTGGCCTGATCTGCTGTGGTGTCAACTCCAGGAGGGGCTGCCTCTGTGTCCTCAGCCTGAGGACTCCAGCCAACGAGACCATTGGCAAACAAATGTAGCTGCAGCCGCTGAAGGCCTTCAGGAAGCTGAATGGCAATCTGGCGAATGCTGTTCATGCTGCCTGCAGGCAGCAGCCTCTATCAGAACTACAGAAAACAGGTTGACGCCACCAAGCGTCAAGACTGCATGCAGCACATTGGTTTCATGTAGACAGACAAAACTGTGAGAGGCAGCTCAGCGTATAGTGCAAAATAGTGAGCAAAAGGAGAATGAGAGCTGTTTTGTGAGCCTTTGTGAGGTACCGGACGTTGCACAATCACGGTTTATACCTGGATCTAGTTGCAGCAACGGCTTTAGGTTTGTAACATCCGGCTCACGTGCCGTTTGCTCCTGCCACCTGGCACAGAGCACTCAGCCGTGTTGCCAGATTACAGGGAAGAACTCTCGTAATGATACAAGAAGTGTCGTGCACATGTATATGTAGACATCGCTTGACAAGGGAACTTGACACATAGTCTTTACCTGGATTGTTACGACGTAGCCGAACGATCTGTCACGAAGGACTACAGTCTTACCGCAGTACGACGGGTTCAAACTGCAAGGCTGCGCCTGTGCGCTAGTCCTGCTATGTCTAACAGGAGGCCTGTGCAGTGTCAAACAATTTGCACAATTGTGAAAAGCCAAGCTTGTGTCATAGCATTCGCGCCCCGTAGAAATATTGGTCGTCGTGCGTGACGTATACGGTCAGATTCAGGGTTCACTTTGTTTGGCTTCTCAGAGTCAACAGTCAAATCCAAAACACCGGTCTGCCAGCAGCTTACCTCCTGACCACTGTAAATTGGCTGTCATGTCGTGGAGGATCTCCGCCTTTCCGTGTTGTCAGAGCTCTGGTGCAGTCACATATTTCAACCTGATGCCACCCAAAGAAAGTCTTTAGTGCTTTCAACAGACACTATCAGACAGACACTTTCCTGTTGGGAAGGCAGCTTTCCTGCAAGCTACTTTCTTGCATAGACTCCTATCAAACTGTCAGCGGGCAGCAAGACAACCTGCGTCAAGCGTCACACCTAGTTAATCAAAGGACACGTAAGGGCTCGCTTCCTGCATATATTTCTTCGAATTTTGCCACGACGAGATCACACTTCTTCACAGTCGTTCAGCACGGCCGTAATGATCGTGTGGCTCACTGTGTGCTACTCGCTAACTTGCTGTGCTTCGTACTTGCAGGCAGGAACCATGACTAAGCCAACAACATCCAGTACAAGTGACCGAGGTTAGTAGTTGATAAGTGGCGCAATCTCATGCTCATTGCGACATCTGATTTGTAAAGGTTTGAACAAGCAATCTTCGTAACTTGATAAGCAGGTGTTTGTCTGCAGAGACACGAAGCAGCAACAGAGCTCTTTGTAGGGCTCTGCTTGAGATCCGAAACAAATCATTAGAGGAAGGCCTGGGAGCAGTGGTGCAGCAAGAATTGTTCAGGCCCAACGACACCTGTCATGTTGTTTTGGCAGCTGTTCAGGCCAAAGTCATTGAGGACTCAGCCGCAAAAGAGGCTGACCGCGCTTTGACTGCGCAAGCTGCAAGTAAGCCTGAATGATTTTATGCATCAATGCAGCTCGTGTCAGTGTGCAGTAGCACAAGTGGAAGGCTGTGCTGCGCTGCACGATCAGTTATCCAGACTGTGGTACCCAAATGTGTGCTGTTTGGCAAGAATGAGCGCCTGAGTGACAAATTGACTTCATGCACAGTGTCATCTTGAACTGATGATGGATTTCAACTTGTTAGTCATGCGCTCAGTCATCTTTGCCTGTGAGCCGTGCCTGCCAGCATTTGCAAGAACTTGCAAACAGCCACAAGTGTACACGCTCAAGAGGACTGCATCGTTTCAATATTAATGATGAGTGACATGCACCAAGCTTCCTGCAGCCTTCAGGGACGCCGTCAAGGCTTCATCTACACAAGTTCTTGTTTGTAAGACTTGACATAGTTGCAGGACATGACTCTGGTCTCTGGTCTGTCCACAGGTGTGGCTGCTGCTTGCCTCAGGGTCAATATTAGTGTGAACATGGACTTCCCCTGAAATCAGGCCATGACTGATGCCAGTGCTGATCTGTCCTCATTTGATTGTGTGCATGTAGGCCATGCTAGGGAGGTGCTGAGCAACAGCTGGCTGAGGTACAGCAACATGCCACTGCCAAGGAGGAGGAGTTGCAGAAGGCCAAGAAAGACGCAAGCACTACTGAAAGCGCAGCTGCGCTGCGGGAGCAGGAACACTTGAAGACCATGGCTGAGCTCACTGGCATCAATGACAATTACTCCAAGTGCAGAGCAGCCCTTGACTCTGCAGCTGCGCAGATCAAGGGCCTCCAGGAGGATCTGGACGCTGCTCACACAGAGGCCATGAATTCTGGTGAGCACTCCTGTTGAATCTTCTCTTCTTGCTAAATGCCCTCCGTGAACATCTCGGGCAATCCGAGGCCAGCTGCTTGCTGTATGTTCCAAATTTGTTTCAGGGGTACCACTGAGCTTCATTCACCATCAGCTGCTAGTATCACAGAGTGGACTGCAGGGTCTGCAGCTAGTGATGAGATGGTGTGCACGCACACACACACACTGGCCCTTTCGCATTCATACCACTGACTCCTGACTGCACCTCCCTGTTGTGTCCAATGAGTGCCACGGCCAATGCACTGCTTTCTTGGTCGCTGCAATTTCAAAACAGCTGTCGTGTTGATGTCATCTACTGTACTGGATCATGTCAGGCATGTGCCATGACAGACTTATGTAGCTTTTGGCGCTGGGTGCAAGCGAACTGCTGGTCACATCCTTGCTGTATTGTGCTGCAGCTGCCAGGGCCAGTGCCAACATCAAGAAGGTGGAGGATGAGGTGAGGGGTTTGGTCACAGCGCAAGAGATGCAGGCCAACATGCTGTCAACTGAGAGGCAAAAGCTCTTGCAACTGGAGGTGGATGCCAGGCAGGCGCAGCAGGCACAGCGTGATGCTGAGGAGAGGGCACAGCATGCAGAGGCAGAGACTCACCAGCATTGCCATGAGAGTAAGTGGCCCTTCAGCAAGACCGCAATTTCCTTGTGTATGGGATTGACAGTGTTTTGCTGCCTTATTCCTGCTGCCACTTCCTCGAGGGTGCGCTGAACTTTGCATGCTCACCTGAAACAGCTTGGCTGTCTACATGCACAGCATTGCCATTTGAAAACATGCATTACTTTGACAGTAATCTGCAGACTTGCTGTCCAAAATGTTTCTCTTGAATGAATCATACTTAACTTCCAGCTTCGTTGATTGTTCCTTGTGCTTCTTTGCAGTTGCAGACTTCAAGCTTGAGCTACAAGCTTTGCGCGACAAGCTGGCCAAGATGAGTCAACAGGCCAGGGCTCCAACCTTGGTGCCACCACCTGTTGTACCTGCGCCAACGGCTATCCGCTCACACACTGTACTCCCTGTCACAGCCATGAGCCATGAAGGGTCATCCACACAAGCACTACAGACAACTCCAGCTGGTTCAGCATGTGCTGGTGAGCCCACAGCATCTCCAGAGGTGCTGCCTGGCCAGGAGCCCGCTCCAGGCCCCAAGGCCATGCAGGAGGACAACACCCCCAGTGCAGCAGACAAAGCTGTTACTGCCTTTGCTGATGGCTCACTGAGCCCTGGCTTGACCCTCTTCCCCCCTCAGGCTCCATTGGTCCACCCCAAGGTAATTGTGGATGCCTCCAAGGCCCGTGAGCCCACACTCAAGGGCAGTACCCCCATGCCCTGTGCGCCTGCTTTCACAGCAAGCCCATATGTGAGCCCAGCAATCAGCCTGGCCCCACACAGCAGCAGCAGCAGCAGCACTGGCAGCAAGAGGGGCTTTGCCATATCCAGTAGCAGTGCCTTTGGTGTCATGGCTTCTGCCTTTGGTAGTGGACACAGCAACAGCCCCGCAGCTGAGCATGCGGCTCCCCTTGCTGCTGCTATGTCCCCTGGTACTGCCAGTCCAGCTGTAGCTCTGGCTGCCTTTGGCAGTCCTGTTGCTAAGACACCGTCTGCCATTGCTGCTGCTACCACTGGCAGTGACCTGGAAGCCTCTCCTGGTTCAGCTGCTGCTTCTGGCCCTCCAGCAGCACCCCCTCACGCCCCCGCCACTCTTGCCAATGACAGTCCAGCTGCCGTCAGAGGTGGTGGCGATCTTCTTATGCCAATTGTGGTCGCTCCTCCTCAATCAATGACACCTGATGACGCTCCTGTCAGTGGTGAGCCTGTGTCTGAAAAGGAAGTGCCACCAACAGCTGTGGCCACTGCTTCAGACTTCACAGACACTGCTGTTTTGGCTGAGGCTCCTGCCCCGTTCGGCAGCCCAGTGGCCAGTGCTGAGCCTACTACAGCTGTGGCCAACGGTGGTGCCGACCAAGGCGTGATCACTGCCACCACCTGTGCAAGCAGCGGCATTGCCACCCCTCGCTGCACAGCCACCACCGCTGCTATGCCACCTGCCGCTGTGTATGGCAATGACAGGGCAGAGCTAGCAGTCCCTGAGACCACCATGCCAGAAAAGCCAAGTGCCAGCTTGCACTCACTGGCCCTGGCTGGGCCTGATCACTCTGCAATGCCAGTCAGCAGTGCAGGTGACGCCCAAGCCCGCCCTTCTGATTTGTTGTTGTTGGAAATCCAGACTTGTGTCAAGCTTTCACATGCAAGCCTGGTCTCAGGCTTTCATGTGTGCAAGGCTGGCCTGGCTCACTGCGTCATTGCACAGAGGCCAGAACCTTCAGTGATGACAGCCATTTCTGATGACGCTGTTCAGTATATGCCCGCCACAGTCGCGTATGACATACCAATGATGCTTATTATTTCACAGAATGATTATCACTTCAGTGTCAGCCGTGCGGCTTGTCAGCAGTCGTGGGTGTTGCTGACAACTACTTGCCATTCCCATAAATATATGATCTTTAATCTGAGATTGGTTGATTATATGCAGGCGCATCTACACATGCCAAGGCATCTCATAGTCGTCCTGCTCTGCGCCCAATCACGATCATGCTTGGGAATGAGCCCCAGCCAAGTGAGTGCTTTGCGACCCCTGGCTATGCCAAGGGAATGGACGAGGGGGATTACAAGACTCCGCCCTCAGGGCAATGGATGTCTTATGAAAGTGCAGGCAGCAGCGACCGTGCCTTCCTGGTATGGCTTGTTTCACTTGGAGGTGTCATTGCATTGAATGTCAGCTGCCGTCATTGATCTGAGCATCAGCCTTCTTGCAGCATGCAAAGTGGGTCACAATGGAACTAAGACAGTGCGGCTTGCTTGACAGCTCCCACAACTTCACAGCCTGCCCAGCCACATGCATACGAGTGCAGGGTGTTGCTCAACTGTTAGGGCATGCTGTGTCTGGCCCCAAATGCCACACCCCTGAGGTGCTTGCATAGGCTGGTGCAGCCAAAAGGGCACAGCCTGTCCAAGCTGTTGCTCCAACAGCTGCAATGGCTTCTGGAGGGGTAGAGGGGTCAGCTGGGACCAGCCACCCCGCTGACTTGGCTGTCCACCAACCTGCAGCGCAAGTCAGCATGGCTTTAGGTGAGTGGTCCAATGGTGTCAAGACTCCTTCTTGTTGCAGAGTGGGCACTGATTTTCTGGCTTGAAAGTGGCCATGTTTTGCCTGGAGGTCCAGGGTTGACGAGCTTTCTCATCTGTGCATAGTGCAGAAACTGCTTGCATTGATCACAATGAATGCTGCCACAAGTCTAGTGTTGATGTCCTGGCTGCTAATGCTTGTAGGATGATTCATCAGCAAGCATGCTGGTTAATCTCATTGCCCACAAGATACTTGCTTACATATGCCTAGCTTTCAGGTGCTTCTGACAAGTTCTTGGGGGTGATACCCGCAGCAGCGCAGAGCTCAGCCCATCTGGGTGTTGGGTCCCCTGGGAGCAGCCACGCTCTGCAAAACACGCCAGAGTTCCTGGCAGCATTGTATGGTATCCAAACTTGCGAGCCTGAGGTAGCAGCCTGTCCCTGGTTTGTGCACTTCTCAAGTCCAGTCTGCAAGTTCAACACAGTGCTGTCTGTAGCTTGCAAGTGTACTGGTGCAACTTGTCTCTCATGGGCTCCCAGCTTTAGAACCTTGCTTCAGCCATCAGCAGAAGTGCATAAAAGACAGAGCTCTTTTTGACGCTTAGGCTTCTGCACTGACATCCGGTCTGTGCAAAACTAACCAGTGCCCCCATGTTGATAGTGTGTTTTGTGTGTCACAGGGCAAAATGCAAGTGGATCAGGGGTGTCAGGTTGGTAGCAGTGGCCAGGACCAGGGCTTCATGACCATGTCTGTGGGAGGTGGTGTAGCACAGCACTTTGACCCACGTGGCACATCACTGGGTGAGCATTGCCTCTACAGCCAAACATGCTCATGCATAAACCGCCACCAACCCCCAATCATGCGCTTGCAGGCAGTCTGCCTCGCTCGAATGATGATCATCTGGGTAGACCACCCAGCTCATTGTGGTCATGCATATCTAGCACTGCCTTGGATATTTATTGGTTGGTTGATATATGCACTCTCTTGTGGACACTTGCCTTGCTGCATGCAAGCAACATGTTGAGCAGTGTGGTAACATTGCATCAATACCAAGCTGAGCCATGGTATGCTTTCTGCATGTCTTGTACTGTTGTGCTAACTGTTGCAAATTCCTTGATCATATGATGCACCATTGGTGCAGGTGATGTGGTCTCCAACACACCACCTGCGACTGCATCTGCTGATTCGCCTTCTGGTCCCACAGTGGCTGTCGTTTCAGCTGCTGACTCATCTGCTGCCTGCACAGCAGCTGCTGAGGCGTGTGCTGCTCAGACAGCCATTGGTGCTACAGCAGCTTCACCTGCAGCTGCTGGGTCAGCTGTCAACCTCATGCCAACTTCTGCTGCAGCCGAGCATGGAGCAGGTGCAGCTTTGCCGCTCTTTGGTGGTGCTTTGAAGAGGACAGCTCAAGAGGTACATGTTATGTGCTATTGCTACTGGCTGTTTTGACCTACATTGCGCATGTTCAAGAGCATTTGATGGAGCAAGCTTGACCTCACTATAATCCTGTTTGTGCAATTGTCACAACTGGAATCAAGACTCTAAGTGCTGCGGTGTCAAGCTCTGATATGAACAAGCCTTACTACCAAGTAATGCACAAGCTTCAACTTTATGTCTTGGTGTACAGGGAAATGAGGCCAATGCCACTCCCTCTCAGCTGCACCGCCTCAAGAGGCAGAGGCAAAATGCTGAAGGAGATGCAGAAACAGCCGCTGGTACATCTGTCCCACAGCAAGCTGATGAAGAGGGTGGTGCGGTGGGGAAGAGCTCAAAGGAAGGGAAAAGCCTGTGTATTCAAGGTTGAGAAAGTGCCGGCTCACTCCTGCTTGTCATGCCACAGACTCTACCTGCTGGCAGCCTTGTCAGTTAGCATGCAAATGTAGTCTCCTCTTGTTTTTATTTCCCGTTGTGTGAAAATTCATCCAGCAGCTACTTGCTGTACAGACTTGCAATCAGCATGAGCCCTCTGTGCTGTCTCTGCTTCTCTTCCACTTGGAAACATTTGTGTGCAATTGCCATCTTGCTTTAACTTCTGCTTACTAGCGCTTGCTTCTGGAGGCTGAGTAGTTGTGTCATGAATCAGGAGGTGACATTGGTCCACACCCATTCACTATGGGGTCCAGTCAGCCCAGCAAGCGGGTGCATAAGAAGGCAGACAGGAAGGGCCACTCCAGCAGGCCAAAGGGCACCAGGTCCACCCAAACTGTGGATGCAGCAGCATCATCAAGCAGGGTCCCTGTGCCACCACAGGTAGCCCCCTCTGCTGCATCATTGCCCTGCACATGCTCTGAGTGCTTGCAAGGCACTTTGCATGCCCACCATCCATGCTGTCTCTGGGCACTCCAAGCACACTTTGCTGCACATTATGCTACTAGACTTCCACCTCTCTGTTCATCAATGGCAAGCTCGAATATGTCAAGTTGCACAGCATCGGTCCTGCAGCATAGGTATGCTTTGACGTTCTATGCAAATTGTAGCATATAAGCTTGTTTTCGTGGGGTTGCATTCTCTGTGCTTCAGCTTGCTGACACAGTCTGTAGTTGATAGCGTAGCCAATGCCATGACCATGGTGTGCAGGACGCACAGCAGTCTGACGCTGCCCAGCAAGCTCCATCTGTGCTTGGTATGTTGCCTGCCCAGCAGCTGGAGCCAAACCCCCACCCATCTGCACCCTCAGGTGTGACTGCAGCCAGCTTGTCTTCACATGTGGTGGACGCCACTGGTCACCAGCACACAGCTGAGCCAGCTGCAGGTGAAGGCCTGCCGCCTCAGGCAATCAGCCCCTTGACTGACCAGTGCGCTTCTGGTGCTGATGAGCCACCTGTTGCAGTAGATGCCCAGCCCCAGCACCACACACCTGGATCTGACCAGTCAGAGGCGCCTGCTTCTGCATCTACCCTCACAGTAGACACAGCTTTTGAGGTCACTGCTGTAGCACCCACTGCCAGCCAGCCAAGCACAGCTGGACCCGGCCAGTCAGAGGCATCTGCTTCCGCATCTGCCCACGCAGTAGACACAGCTGCAGCTCAGCAGTTGGCTCCAGATGCTTGCTTGCCTTCGACTGCAATCAGTGCCCAGCCGTCAGCAGAGCATGCTGAAAGATTCGGTGATGCAGCGGGCACAGCCGGTGAGCACACTGCAAGCCAGGCAGCTGTGACTGTTGGAGTAAACACTACTGCTGATCAGCAGCAGTCAGCTGGAGCTCAACCGCCTGAGCAGACCAGCCAGATTGCTGCTCACACAGTCCTGGCCGAGGTGGACATGAACAGCCAGCAGAACACAGCTCGGCTTGGCAAGCGCCCCGCCCTGCCCCCCTCTAATGAGCCAAGGCTCAAGCGGCTCAAGCTCAATGCCGCAGCTGAAGATGAACAAGAACAGCAGGGCGGCTCTGAAGGCCCCTCCCCTGCTGGCCAAGATGCCACAAGGCCGATGTCTGCTGGTGAGGGAAACCAAGGGGTACAAGCTGTAGGGCGCCAAGCAGGGGAGCAGGGTGAGGCTGCACCTGCTGCGCAAGCTGCACCAGCCATGCCATTGGGCAGCATGCCAACAGGTAACAGCCTGCCCCATGCTGTATGCATTTGCTGTGGGTCTATTGTCACAGGCTACTTGGCCTTAGCTCAGCAAGGGCGAGTGTATTCTGACCAAGCTGCATTTTCTTGCCAGAGCGCATCAAGACAACTTGTGTCCTTCTCTCACAGCATAGACTGATCCGAGCTTTACACAACAGCTTTTTGTGATGCCATATTCCCCAAGCTACTGATGTGCAAGGCATTGGGTGTGCTGCAGCAAATGCCAGTCAGGCAAAGATGCAGAAGAAGTCGGCCAGACTCCAGAGGATGTTCCTGCAGTGAGTGTCATGCATGCCATGTTTTTGCATACATGCGAAGCATGCTGTGGTTTGGCGCAGGGGGTCTCAGCTTCACGCAGGGCACTGCCCGGAACCTGGCTCAGGGGAGGAGAAGAGACCAGAACAAGGGGGGCAAGCTCAAGAAGAGAGGTGGCACTGTAGCCCCGACAACACAGGTGTGTTTCTTGTAATCAGCTAGTACCAAGATGCTTATGCTGCTCGTTTTGAAGAAAGTATGCCCTGCATTGCCGCTTGTGTGCATTTGTCATGCATTCTATTGGACATTATCGCTTATTCAACCCTTGCTCAGAGCCGCATCTGCTGTCATCATGACTTGCTGACAAGACAACTTGGCTAAAGATCTGGGTATGAGTGTCAAGAGCTTGCCTGATGCCTTGTATTCACAACAGCATTGTCATGCAGGGGGCAGCGACCTCCCAAACAGCCCTGCAGGGCACCAGACAAGGCCAGCACCCTGCTGCCCCAAGCCGGCTAGCTCATGCCTCTGGCCCAGCCAATGTGGCTGCCGCTTTGTCCCCCTCCATTGCTGTTGAGGTAGCCCTGCCTGTGGCTTCAGAGCCAGCTGCCTCCATGGTTGCTGAGCCAGCTTCCGCTGAGGCTGTTGAGGCAGCACTTGTTGTGGCTTCAGAGCCAGCTGCTTCCATGAATGCTGAGCCAGCTTCCACTGAGGCTGTTGAGCCTGCTGCCTCCATGGCCAGTGAGGCAACTTGCATGGCAAATGTCGAGCCAGCTTCCAATGTGGCGTCACAGCCTGCTGCCTCCATAGTCACTGAGCCAGCTTCCATGGCAAATGTTGAGCCAGCACCTGTTGTGGATTCAGAACCAGCTCTCCCTAGGGCTGACCTGGCTGGTGGTGGGGCAGCTGAGGCAGCCTGCCTTGTGGATGGGAGCGCTGCAGAAGAGGAAGCAAAGGAGGCAACCGGCCTCACGCCCATAGTGAACCGTATGGTGGAGTCCACCGTCAGACAAGGTGGGCCACTTTGCAGAGAGACAGGACTGATAGCCTTTGTAAGTGGAGGCATTCTGCAGCCATGTGCTACCCTGGTCAGGCTGACTGACACTTTGCGCTTGTATTTGCTACATGTTTGTTTTTTAATTGTCCCAATGATACACTTACAGACTCAGCATTGTCCTGAAGTGCCACCAATTGCCAATGTTGCATTGCCCTAGATGTACTTGAAGGTACACTGTTGACAGAGCACCGCGGTGTGTTGGAGGTTTGCAGCCGCCATGCATGTGACTCAACAGCAATGCTATTGCCTGGGGATGCTCAAGATGTGCACATATGGATGGGATGTCAGGTTTGCCTGTTGTGCAGGGTGTGGGCAATTATTATGGAGCCCACTCCCTCAGGTGACGACCACGCCTGCGCATAGCGCCAGCAGCAGTCGTGTGCCAGAGGCTAACCCAGCTGTGACAGGGGCCAACCCAGAGCCCGCAGCTGTGCAGGCTACCTGCCAGCACCCAACCAGCACTGTCCCTTTGAGCGGGGAGACCAGTGCAGAGCTGCCTCCTGGTGCTGCCAGGGAAGAGACTCCATGTATTACGGCTGATAGTGCAAGAAATGCCAGTTCCACAAGGGCAGGCACTACAGTGGGTAAGGCCTTGCTTTGCAGTGCATGCATGTGTGTAAAGGAGGTGGCAGGGTACAGTGGAATGTACCATTTGCACAGTTGTCCAAGCAGCATGATCTGTCCAATAGTCATGACAGGTCACATGATTCCACCATCACTCAATCTGCTTATGCCACCATCACCCAATTTGCTTGCACCTGACTCACCCGACCTGCTTAAATCTGACATCAGCTGATACCTTGACACTGCACAGATGGTGTGTTATCAACCTGATCCAGATGTGCCTCAAGAATTGCAGGGATCACATAATTCACTCTGCATTGCGTGATCAGCAGCAAAGCCGGCTGTTGGCATGTGTTACGCCTTAGCGGGATGTGCTTGTGTGCAGAGACTCAGGAGGGCCCTGCCCCTGTCACTGATGACGCTGCTGCTGGGGAGGAGGCTGACCCTGCAGGGACCCTCAGCTCAGATGCTGCAGGCAGCAGTGCTGGTAAGACCACTTCTGGCAGCCTCACCATTCGTTGTGCGAGCATGACCGTGATCTACACAACGACCACCACCACCATCCTCTTGCCCCACCACCATCCTCTTGCCCCACCATCACTATAGCTCCATCACAGCTTGTATTTCCGTGTCTGCGTTATGATCTCTTGACTTGTTAAAAAGTGATTGGGCATGCTACCACATTGCACCTGAGCTTGTCTCTATCAGCTGTACCAAGCTGTCTTTATGTGATAGCAATGGAGCATTGCTAGGTGACCGTGTTTGCAGCTGCGCCGCATGCATTGTTCAGCTGTTTGCGTGAGCATCAAGCATGAGCTGACAGGGCATCACACACAGCACAGCCTGAATCACGCTATTTTACAGTGCATCCTTGTCATACCCAACAAAGACGATTGCCATTGCAGGCTGTGGTGACAGCCAGGCTGTTCAGGGGGGCATTGCCCCAGCCAGTGAGCAGGAAGGGTCTCCTGGCCCTGGCCCCCCCAGGAGGAAGAGGCCCAGGCAGTACCCAGATCAGGTACTGTGCAACATACAGACTACTGCACCTTGCATTCCTGTCACTGCTTCTGCAGGACACTCATCTCAATTTACATGAGCATGTTGAAGCTCTGCTGGACAGACAGGATGAATGCTTTGGCTCCACATGTGTCAGCTCCTGCAGGGCTGGCTGCACTGTCAGACAGCTCACATCTGTACATAATACGGTCACCTGAACCGAGTCTTCAGTTTTGCCACACAGTTGCTCATTGGCACAAAGCCTGAATAGATCGTGCTGTGCTGCAGGGCAGTGAGAATGGTGAACTGGGGGCAATGGAGGAACAGCCAGCGAAGAAGCACAAAACAGCCAGTCCTACTAACACGTAATTCAAGATGCAAGTCAGGGTTTGGGCTCTACCTCAACCACCAAGGTTGCACGGCTCCTTCAGACTCTCCAGATCAACACTACCCCATCTCCAGTTCCAGTCATAAACATCCCAGCACTCTGATACACTGTAATATCATTGATGTCCTGTGTTATTTCAAGCTCTGAGCCACTCCCAGTCATGTTGTTACGCCCTCCAGAAGCCAAGATCAGACATGCTGTGACCAAATCATTAGCATGGGTGCACACCGTGCACAGTCAGCTTGGTAATATCTAACAGGAGCATAGTATGTGTGAGTACTGAAAAGCAGTATGCTTTGTGATATGTGACAACGGCATGGTGAATTTGTAAGCGAAAGGATGGCAATGTGCCACAACCCTTTTGTGTGAGGGGCAGGCAAGCCGATTCCAAGAAAGTGCTTCAGACCTGTTGTACCTCTCAAGCCTAGGTCGGCAGCCTCTCACAGCTTCAGTCCATTGCTGGCAAAAGATTATCACGGCAGGTAAGGTAGAAGGCAAAGTGCAGGACACCGTTTTCTGGTTACAAAAAGAAATCGATCTTGTTCAAAATTCTGCAAGCAAGGAGCAGCAAGTTCTGATCCCATTGCAGGGAGGGCACACAAGCAAATATGACATGGGTATCTACAAGACGTTGATCAGTCCTGGCAAAACACGAGCTCGTTTGTCCACTGCTATGGAAAATGCTCCAGCAACAGTATGATGCAGTGCTGTTGCCAAAATTATGGAGATTACACACGCTGCAAGATCGTCTCAGTCTTGGAGATCGATATCAAATGCCATTGCCTCAAGATTGCCCATCATTACCTCTTGCTTTGCAAAGTAAACAATACGACAATCTTATGGCCTGTAGTATACAGATGAAATTGTTGGGAGTTACAAATCAGCAAAGCTCAACTGTAGAACAAACCAACACTCAACACCAGTCGCCTGGCAACGCAACAGCCACCCATGTCAGCCCAAAACATCAATGGTAATTGCCATCAGAGATTGTTGATTTGGATGCCGCTATCCACATCATAGAGCTGTAAAGTGCAAGGCTGCAATGCAAGCTGCATGATCTTCCTGAGGACCACTTGCGGCAATGTGCTCAACTCGCTTTCAGCGCCCAGCCTGCATCCAACAGCCACTCTGACACTGCTGTGTTATCAGAAGTAGCAACAGCTGCAGAGGTAAGCATACAAATAAACACCATTTCGATGATCAACACCATTCTGTTTCACTGCAATCATGGTAGTGGCTGATGCAGTTCTGCTCAGCATCTTGAGCTGCTGAAGCTCTGAGCACAATGCAACACTGCACATTGAGTGCATCACATGTGTAGTGAATGTAACAAGCGGTGCTGAGCACTTGCACACACATTGACTACCACAGTGCAGCTCATGCTGTCAAAGGCAGCGCTTGATGGCATGTGAAGATTGCAAACCTACCGACGATGAGTGCCCATCAGGAAAGCTGTGACCTGCGCAGACTTCCTGCGCTGGAAACCCCGCATAACACTTGCTTCAACTCGTTTGACGCTATCATGCAGGGAGTCAGCATGGTGTGGAAGTCTGAAGACGGCACACCTGTCCACAATGAGCACATCAGCTTGTTTGTCATGACCTACATCAGCCATGCGAGGCAATGCAGGCCCCTGCTAATGGCTGACTGGACATGCTGATGTCAAGGTACCTTACTCAATGCTCCTGACTGGTATCAAAGCGCAACTGATGTCAGCAAAAAAGACAGTAAAATCCACATGAAATGCAGCTTTAGTTGATGCTTATGACGTGTTTCATGACGCAATCATTATGTCCTGATCTACAATAATAAAACCACAACATGCAATGCAGAGAGGAGGGTTTTCAGCCTCTAGCTTGAGGCTTGGGTCAAGGCTGGAGCAGGTGGGCCAGAAATCATGGGGCAGAGCTCGTGATGTTCCAAATTATGCCCTTCACCAGATGATGCCCTTTCACCAGATGCCAGTATGAATGTTTGCTGCAAGTATACTCTTTGCAGGTGTGTACACCAGCAGCCGGGTTGCATGAAAACAAACCCGCAACACTTCTGAGTGCAGCTATTGACATGCGAGCTGTGTTGTGATACAACACCATGCATAGCATTGTTGAGTATACATGCTGTGCCAGTTGGCCTGGCCATGGCATACCAACACAGAGCAACATGCTACTCAGTTGCCATCCTCATGGTCAAATTTCAAGCGGTGCATTGCATCTTCACGCTGATGTGTACCTGAGCCCAAACATGCAGCTACCCTCCAGTAGTCTGCACACTGACGTCCATGCTGGCTGAAACATCTGAGCAGTGATTGCACACACATGTCTGTATGCCTCTACCTCTTCTTCTGCCTCTGCCTCTAACATTTCCTCTTCATCTGAATGCATGTCCGAGCCAATTTCTTCTTCCCAATCAGGCAGAATTGCCCCTCCAAATGCTATTTCCACGGATTCTAGCTGAGTCTGATTTGAGAGAGCTTTGAGTAGAGTATCGACTGCAACAGCGTCTGCTACATGCAGCGAGCAATCATCGCTTTGTTGTCCTGCAGAAGTCAATCCTTCTTATCAGATTATTCTTTTATGACCGAGTTCTGCAATGCTTCAATGCTGCGCCCCAGGGTGGAAACGCAAAGCATATGTGTGATATGGAATATAGCAATTTGCATGGTACGGCAGTACAAAACATGTGGCACAAGTTGACACAGGAGCCAGATGTGGTGCCCCAACTGCATCTGTTCCTGGGAAAGACGCCACAGCTCTTTGTTATGGTTGCAGGTGGTTGTTAACACAAAGTGTTAATTTGCTGCACATAAAGGCATGATCAGAAGTTGCTCTAACCAAAAGCTTTGACGCAACGCCGATTGTGTTACATGCTGGTATGAGCAGCTTTGCAAACAAAAACAGCTTGCAAATGCATGCTTCTATCACAAAAACAAAACTATAGCCAGGAAGCAGAACAACAAGCACTGGACTTGACACCATGCTAGCCACATTTCTGAGCTAATGTTGAATGACGTGTCACTGTTTCCAGGTCTTCCAGAGTGCAAAGTCAGATGCACCCAGGTTTGACTCAAGAGAAGGGTTATGTATAAGGTAGGCCGCTTCCTGGTGGAATCTCAGACAAAGATTTGTCTCACCGTAGACAGAAATAATCCGCAGGTTCTGCTTTTGTTTCAGCAGTTCTGCCAGGCACATGACTTCGCTGGCCTCAAAAGCAATGTTCAGCTTCTTGTCTTCTTTCTTAGCAGCACAAGCTATCCTCATCGCCATAGCCGCCAAAGGAAAGATTCCAGTAAGTTGGTGCAACTCGTCGTGAATTGGTAGGTCCAGCCAAGCGAATCACGGCCTGCATCACCATGTCAAATCCAAATGTACTTCAATAATAAATGTTCAAATGTAATACTGACAATACTAATGTAATGCTTTCGAGCTCATTCTGAGCCAGGTGCGTGCAGGACAAGCCTTGCCAAAATCATGTATACTTCATGATGCAATCTTCCTGACAGTGTCATTATCAGCAAGCTACAATCAATGCCAGACACGTCATGCTATATAGTCAATATTGGTGCAAAGCTGATAGAGCTGAAGGCGCATGGTGGCTGTGCATTTTAGTTTGAACATGCTGTGGCATTCTTGAGAAGCTTTGCACAGGTCAGGCACTTGGGTCAAGTGCATTGTGAGCTGTCCAAGCCTTGAATCACCATCATTGCTTTCAATTGTATATCATTTAGCCGCTTGGTATCATGGCAACCAAAATGCTGCAATTGCTGCTGGGTAAACATCACTTCTGACGTGAAATGTTCACCTGCAGGAATATTATTATAAATTGCCACTACAGCATCCATCACCAAGCGAGGCCCTAGTTTCTTCTTTAGGTGAGCAAAGTCCTGGAGAAATTGGGTGTTCTGCTTCCTGCCAGCCAATCTACGGTGCCAGGGAAGGACAGGTTGGCCATTTATCGACCGGAAGCTGTCCAAAGCAAGTTGATCTTGCTCGTTTAGACCGACAAAGTTGACTTGAGTCTCAGCCATTCTTTGACTGTTGAAGGAAAAGCACTACAGTCCCTTAAAAGTCACTCCAACGACGACGAAAAACTACAAAAAAAAAACTACAATAAAAACTACGACGACAGCGTTACAGCTACCGTAACGCCAGCATCATGCAAAAGCTGTGGCCTCTCGTGCACTTAAAGCCTAGCGTGATAAACAAAGGGTGCAAAACAGATTAATCACAGCGTGATGGCGCTGAAGTCGAATCTTTGCACAAGATTTGCACCTGCTCTCAAGCCCAGCAATCTTAGTTGCTCCAGGCCCTTGTCACTGCAAAGCCGGGCACCACGCACCTACCAGCGCATTATGCCGTCTGCCGCTGCAATAACAAAGGGGCAGGAGCAATTTGTCGACGACAAATCCCAATACGGGGCTCTGCAAGGCGTCAAGGTTGTATGCACGCAGTGTTCACCTCAGCGTAGCTACAAATTTCTGTGTGTGCTTACTTTGCAGTATTTCGCAGGCTTGGCTCGTCTCTGAGCAAAAGCAAGTAGACGTGGGTTCACTTTGGAATGACGACGATGTGATGGTGCTGGTAGCTGCACGCAGCATGGGATGACCCTTCTGCCAGTAAGCCTGCCAGCATGCATGCTTGCATGCATACACTGTCTGCAGGGCCTCATGGAGACGGCGAAACGACGAGTGTGTGCAAAGTTTAGCGATTGCCATAATGCGTATGCAGGGAGTTGGCAGGCCAACTCCGTGAGGAAGTTGTTGAACAAGTGAAGGAGAAGGGTATCAAACTGTACTTGGTTAGCCTTGGACCACCAGACAGGGGAACAGAGTTTGCCAAGCACACTGGCTTCCCTTAAGATCAGCTGCTTGCAGACCCTGAGAGTGCTGTGTATGAGGCACTATCTCTACACAACAGCGCCCTGGACACCTTTTTCAACCCCAAGGTGTTGTTAGCCGCCCTTTGTCTCTGTCACATACACATGATGATGGTTTTCTTAGTGGTATGAATCCGATGATCAGTTCCCGAAACTGCACTCTTCAGCAAAGCTCGGTCAACTGTCGGGATCAGTGTGTACATAGAGAGTGTCACTGCAAAATATATCGGCAAGTATGCATGAGTTTCATATGCATGTTTGTAGTATTGCATTACAACAGTGGCTGGCTGAGCATGATGATGGTTGTCAACTATGTCCTCATGCGGCATTGAACTCTGTGACATGACTGAACAGCCAAATCACCCACATTCTGTTGATGTCTGAAAGAGGTCTGTCATATTTGCAGACCCCTTTGGCCTTGCTGGACCGAGTCAGGAAGAATGGAGGCAAGGAAATTCGCAAAGTGATGAGCGACTGGAAGTTCTGGATTCCCACCAAAAAGGGACAGGTGACAAGGCTCTGTGTAGTAGCTAAACACACACTTGGACAAAAATCGTTGCATTTGTCTCCCTGCTGCTTTGCAGCAATACTCACTTTCAGTGAGTTCTCAGCAACTTGTGTTGATGCTGCAGAGCACACAGCAAGGAGGAGCTTTCATCTTCAAGGGCGAGACTTGCGTCTGGCAGTACTTTGACCCAGCAACTGCTGCTCATGTCAATGCGCAGCAGCTACTGAAAAGAGCGCTCGAGATTGCTGGCAAGAACTAGCTTATTGATGTTGCATAGCTGGGTGTGCCAAAGGCCAGAACAATGCCAGCACTATATGCTTAGCCAATGTTGTTGGCATCAATGACACCAGCTCTGATGCAACTGAAGGTCTGCGCTGGATGCATGACGGACTGTTCTAAAAGCACTGATTACAGTGCATGGATCTGACCTGAACTTTCCATTGTAGTCCTGACATTGTATCAGGACTGCTGTTGTTGTATTGCCAAGATTTGATACAATTCACGTTTCTTAGCTACTGTGATATTCTGCTATTTTTGATATGTATATAAGCCTAGATGTTCAAAACAGCTGGTGAAGCCATCTAGATCCTTGCCTGGATCCTTGCCAGGCCACTTCTGACAGCCAATAGAAGTATTCAATGTGTGGAGCTACCCTCTCTACCCCATACCTTTGCAATAACATGTGCTACTATGCTGTCTCATGTGATAACGTCCTGCAGATGACTCATTGCATGCAGATTGGAGTCCATCATGCCTTCTGCCCATAGATCCTTGCCTCAGGTCGTATGCCTACCGTGTTGCGAGCACATGCATTACAATGTTTTCATGGTACTTGTCTATGTTCCAAACAAAGTTGGTGCCGACTGTCATTGTTTGAACAGAGCTAGCCAGCCGCAAATGCATTGACCTCCCTGAAATATGTCAAATCTGCAAGGCAGCTAATGCTTTGCTGCATTCTGCAGCTTGACGGTCTTCTCCTCTTCTGCGATGTATGAAGAGAAGCTGCTGCAAAGCGTGTGTGCGCTCAGCTGTAGTGGCAGCATCTGATTGGACTGCTTGGTACTGAGACTCCGCTTGTACCAAGTCTCCCAGCTCACACAAAGCATCACCTAGCAGCCACCGTGCATGTGGTGTATCCTTTACGACCAAAGACTGCCTCAGCACGTCCCTTGCCTTATCATACCTGAGCACCACAAATCTGCCTCAGATGAGAGGCCCTAGACAATGCCAATTGTTGAGTAGGCTACATGACAAAGACTGCAAAGCATGTACATGTTCTGAGCAAAGGCATTTTTGGACACTGCTGGTCTTGTGCTGGCTGACTTACCTGAATATTGACAACCAGACTTGTCAGAGCACCGTGTCAAGACCTATGACTACAAGCATCATTTGTCGGCTGACACAACACATGTGCACAAGTGATAACTGACCTTCCAAGGGTCATGTATTGCTCGCCAATCTCATCCAGCAGCTGTGTGTTGCACAGCTCACATCTGAGAGCCCACATTGTGGCCTGCTCTGCCTCGGCAGCCTGGCCAGTGTGCAGTGCCAGCAGAGCCAAGTAGCCCCACACCTCAGCTTGCCGGTTGTTCATGACATTGGCCTCCATGAGAGCCACATCAGCATTGTCATAGTCTTGCAGGCGAAGGTAGGCGATGCCGGCGCCCAGCCATGTAGAGGCACAGGGCCGCACCGCACAGGCCTGTTGCATCAAGCTGCTGCGTCAGCAGAGCTTGCTGCTGGAAGATATTTGTCTGGACACAGTGTCTACAGCTTGGGCAAAAAGGTTTTGCACTACATGCATGCAGCAGGCATTGTCAACACCAGTGACAAGCAATGCAGGCGCAGGCATCAAGCAAGTTGCAGACTATTACCAAGAAGCAGTAGCTGTTATGCACCTAGCTGTATGGGTGTCAACAAGCATACACACATTTTTGAGCATGCAGACATGTGCGTTCACTTCAAATTTTCTGTCAAACAGGAATGTTAAGAGAGAGAGACGTTTACAACACAATATAACCGGTTTTGTCAGCACTATTGAGCTGCGTTCACCTGCACATACACATTCCTGGCATACTCAAACTCGCCCTCTGCCAGGAAGGTGGTGCCCAGCCTGAGGTAGAGGTCCAGGGGGCAGGAGGTGGGGCCTGCCCTCAGGGCTCCCTGGTACTCCTTGGAGGCCTGGCTGCCCCTTCCTGCTGCCCAGTGCAGGTTCCCCAGAATGATGCGCGGCCGCACATCCTCTGGGTCAGCTGCTCTGGCAGCTTCCTTGGCAGCTTCCAAAGCCCCTGTACACGTGTCATCGCTTTACAATATAGGCAGAGTGCTCCAGCACAGTGGAAAGACTAGCATCAATAACCAGTCTGAGTCATGAAGGGACAGAAGTAGCGCACAAACATGAGACAGCACCAGAAGTGAGAAGGTGATGCAAAAAATATGCTCTGCGTGCGCAAGCTGAAGCCCGGGACAAAAGTCTGTTCTCTTGCTCAGAAGTGTTCAGATACTCTCACAGACCATGTACAAATGAGATACCTGTTGCATCGCCTGTAAGTGAGGCAGCTTTGCTGCAGCAGAGGGCCATTTCCAGGCCGGGCACCTCTTCATCTCCCTGCCCCTTACCTGCAGCCTGCAGCGCTTGCTGGGCGCACTCCCCCAGCTGCAGGTCTAGCAGCAGCAGCGCCACCTGCCCAGCCACATCTTGTCAAATGTATGCTGCTAATGGCTGCTACAGTGCCAGATGGACCAGACCTCAATGACCACTCATGTTTTTACAGTCTATTCCAAACATGCTGTGTCTGTTGCGGATGGCTAGGTGCTGCTACTTCAGCTGCAAATGTCTAGATCAAACAAGTGGAGTTGTGCAAAGTTGAACACTGATTGCGTGCAGGTGCTCTGGTCAGAAACGGAATGCTGATGGCAGAAGAAAATGCTGTGATGCTTGACCTCTTGAGTAGTGCCCGAAGGATTTTCATCAGTGCAACATGCATGTGACACAGGGCTTGATGATGTTTGGCGTTGCCAGTGATGGAGGAGGTCATTATGTTGCAACCAGAAACAAGGGCTGAGAAGCTCTCTTGGACAGACTGGTACGCACATGATCTACAGTTTGCAACACAACAGGCTGTGGGCAAGTTCACAGACAGACTGTAGTGGAAAGTGAAGTGAGCAAGGGTTGACCTGGAGGTAAGGGTTGCCAGCCAGGCTCCTCCTGTTGTGCACCTTGCCAAGCCTGCGCATCTCAAAGGCAGCATTCCTGTGCTCAGACACCCGCCTTGACGCCATGCTCTCATACACCAGACTCAACAGAGCCCAGACAGCGGCATCATCAGCTGCAACTTCTTTGGCAGCGTGCAAGACTGTCTCTGCCTGGTCTAGGTAGGCAGCATCCGTGTGCAGACCCACGTGCCACAGTAGGGCTGCCAGGGCTAGAAGAGCAGCCTTATGGCCTGGCTCTATGGCCACAGCTTCCTTCAGACACTGCTCCGCCTGGCCTTGCTTGGCTGTGCGCAAACAGAAGGTGCCGTAATCGTACCACACCTGCGAGAAGCCATGCCTGTGATGCTACCAACTGCAAAAGCCTGCTTTGCAAGGAGACAGTGGCGTTTACATGTGAGATGCTAAGCTAGCAGCGCTGCCAAGCAGATCAGTGCAACCAATTGTTCCTGACGGCAGAAGATGTGTACAAAGCCCAAACAGAGGTGCTCATGCTGAGTCAAGTCAGAAGCAGAAGGGAGGATTGACTTGATAGAATGAGCAGGGGTGTGACCTGAGGGTTGGCTGGGGCAAGGGTGCGCTCCTGGTGGTAGCGTTCAGCAGCAGCCTGGTCCCCTGTCAGCTCTGCTTCATCAGCTAGGCCTTTCAGGACTGCCAACTGGTGCCTTGTGGGCCCTTCAGGTCCCTTGCTGCTGCCCTTTGCTGTGGCTGCTTTTGCCACAGAGGGCTTGTTGGAAACGAGCTGGTTGAGAGCCATGTGCATGTCTGTGGCTAGATGCATGTACAGTTTGTTGTATAGCTCCTGCAAGCCCAGTATCTTTTTTCAGGCCCGAAGTGTCTATTGTAATTCAGTAACGTCATCCCTACACTGGAAATCCAAACTCAGAAACCCCTGGGGACAGTTGAAATGCGAAGTTGAAATTGGGGAGATGTTTCAGATCCTGTAAGCCCATTGCACAGGTGTACCACTTGCAGCAATGGTTGGCAAAAAGGCGACCATTCAGTGAACAGGATTTCTTTGTGAAGCGTCAACAAACAGACGCTATGCAATACGCAACTAGTAATCTGGTTCCTGATCTGCAGAACGTGTATGCTAAGACATGACATGCTCCAGCAGGTAATCTCCTGAACACGCTGACAGCTGAAGAGATGACTAGCAAGGCAAAGGCTTGCCTGCATCTCTTCTCTGCCCATGCCTCCAGACTTGTGGTACGAGTCCTTGACAATGCCTATCACAGCTGCCTTCAGCTGCTCCTTCAGGCGCAGGTACTGCCCATTCTTGTTCAGCTCAAACACAAGCTGCTTACGTCGCGCAGCTGCCTGATGGGGGTCTGCAGGGTGACCCTCCTCTGCCCCAAACATCTGCACAACAAGCTGCGTAATGTTGCCTGTCTGTAGCCAGCATGTCTACCTGCACCACTGCCTCACCCAACCTGCTTCATGCAATCATACTCATCATCACTCAACCTGGTTGCCATTGCTTACAATTGCATCTTGCATACTCAGCAGCTGAGCTGTTGCATGGCCACCTTTGTGCACCCCACTCAGCTGCTCAAATCAATACAGCAACTGTTATCATGGTGGACACTTGACCAGTCACGTGCAACGGGGATCACCTTGTGATAGTCTACTGCCAATTGCTTGACTGCTGACTGGACCTGAGCCTGGAAGACCTGACTGGCAGTGGGCTTATCCTCTGTCTTGACAAACTGCCTCTTGGGGATGAGCTGCTGCAAAGAGACAGCAGGCATGGGGGGAGGCTGCCAAGGGGGGTACAGGGGGTCCTGCAGCTGCAGGGTGGCAGTGATGGTGGTCTGAGCCTTGGCCCAAGCACAGGGTGGCGGGCTGCCATCTGTGGAGGCAGCTGGAGCCTCCTCAATGGGCTTTGCCTGCATGCCATATGCCACACAATGCTTGCTGGGCATACACAAACATAAGAATAGACAGACAGGCAGACTAGCATGGTGAGTACAGGAAAGCGGCAATCATTGCTGGTCACTTATAAACAGTAAAACAGGCACAGGGACGCAATTCTGTGCTGGAGACACAACAGCTTTGCATCACTGACTAACATAACGCCATCACACAAGACAGCGATCAATTTGCCTACATTGACTGGTCATCAGCCCAGAGCAGTACACTGCACGTTGCATAAGAGCCACACTGTTACATATCATGCCTGGATATCTCGAACACATGAGATATGCCTTTGCTGAAGCTAGTAAGCAGGACAGTGAGTAAGCTACCTTGGGATTAGCAGGGGGGTCTGGGCGGGGGAGACCAGGCTGGGCCAGGCTGCCAGCCTGCTGCCCTTCCAGATAGGACATGCTTACTACAGCCTGCAGGTTGGCTACCTTCTGACCAGGTTCCGACAGCTGAGCTGCCACAGGCACAGCTGCAAGGCCGTGATATGCCTCAAAGGCTGGGTCTGTGAGTGTGTCTGTGCCTGGGGCTAGGAAGCGAGCCAGCTCAAGGTACAGAGGCTGGTTTGCTTCGACTGCTGCCTGACAGAATCACATGAACACGCTGTGTTACACGTCTGCATAGCCGGGTGCTTCGTGAGTGTATGATACTGGTACAAATGACTCAGTTGCTCATATTATGCTCAGTTATTGAGTTGTCCTACCACTATCTCAGTGATGCAATCTACAACATGGCTTGGCAGATGTCATGTTTCTACAGGACAGGCAGACAGACCTGATGATCTATCCAAACAATAATATGGATAGCTACTGTGAATTGTTTGTTGCCATGCTGTACAGACAGTGAGTTGAAGTTAGTCTTTGAGAAGGACCACCACTGCATGCATAAAAGATGCTAGGACACCCTTTGAAGCAGAAGATTGGAATCACCTTGAGGCTAGCAATAGCAGTTCCAGGCACAAAGAATCTGGTGGGGTCAGCTGCCCATTGCAGCTGACCATCTTGTATGGAGGCTCCAGCAGAGATCAGACAGATGGGGGCCCCAGTGGAGGGCCTGCTGAGGTGCAGCCCACAACTAACAGTAAGGGCGCCACCTGCCAGCATTGAGATGATGAGATTGGGCTTACAAGTCTGGGCATTGTTGCATTGTGCTCATCTCAGATAGCTGTCCAGAGGACATGTTTGGAAAGTGAAAAGGCAGCAAAGGAGGAAAAGCAGATGCAGCAACACAAACTGGCTTGATTGCTGGTTGTCTTTGAAAACAGAGGGCATGTTGCTGTACACAACAAGAAGTAGCTATAACCAAATGAAGCTAGATTCATACATTTTGGGAGCAAAGCAAAACAACGGTGCTAGCTGACCTGCTGCTGTGGCAGCAGCCTGCAGAGTGTCAGGCAGAGGCCCTGCAGACTGCAAGTGCAGCTGTACCACTTGTGCTCCAGCTGCCTGGTCTGAAGGCACTAGAGTGCAGGGTCCCAAGGCAAGCTGAGACAGGTCCACCATTCCAGGAGGTGGTGTGGCGGGAGCCCCTTTAGCTGGGGGTTTGCCAGTGGTAGTCGGGGGTTCCTCCCTTGGCGTGCCTGTTTCCTGCAATAGCTGGACCTACAGCAAAGAATAAATGCATTGAATGCATATGCCTATTACTCTTGCAGGCAGTCTGCAAAAGCATGTGCAAAAGCAGAAGTCATGATGAAATGCTGTTCCTCTGCCCATTAATTGATATCTGTGGTGCCTCTTAATTTGAAAAAGACAGGGCCAGCTGCATTGCCTTGACAGTGAAGGCAGCATCTGCAGCCACTGAAGTCTGAGCATCTGCACCGCTGAGCTTCAGACAAGCAGCTGAGAACTGGTCTACACCCTGTGCAAGCGGTGCAAAGTCCAAGCTGGCAGAGGCCAAGGCTGTGCTGCCATCGCCTTTGAGCAGCTTGAGAAGCAGGGGGCTGTTGAGCAGCTGATGTAATAGCAGCAATCCTGCAAGCAGACTCCAATTGTGCTCGACGTCAGACTACTTGTATACAGCTGTCTGTCAACGTGAATGTTGCTTGTTACCTTGCTTGCGGACAAATGTTCGCGTGAACCCTGCTGCTGAGGGAGTGTCTGCAGCAACTGGCTCTGACTGAACTGCCTCTCTTTCTCCAGGGAAAGTGTATGCCACCACTACAGTGGCCTCATTAGAAGCCTAAGGGGCGCATAACTTGTCAGCAGGCAAAACCTTCTACTAATACTCTCCAGTGATCACTTGCAATCAGGGCCCATACCAGCAGAGGCCTTGACCACGAGACATCGAGCTTCAGATACACTTTGGGTCCTTCGTCCTCCGGCCTCTTTATTTCAGCTTTCTTTGGAGCCATTTGTCTTCAGACTGGCCGATGGCAACAACTTACAAGGTGCCGACTGCAAGCAAGCGAAGTTCCAAAAGCAGTGCCTGGCCCCGCATACGCACGCTCACAAACTTACTAAAGTGTGCAGATTTGTTGCTCAGTGAATGCCTGAGAGCTGGTCACAGCTGGTCTTCAAGCCCACGCTCCAAATCTCTTCAAGCTACACAAAAACCGTAACGCACACACACCACGCTGTAAACGAAGCTTCATTACTGGCTTGCTTTGGTGCGTATGAGTCGCATCGTGCACTGCTGAGACACTTTCAAAACACCACTGACTCAAGCTCTTGCTTAGCGCAGAACCTGTTTCAGCCAGAGCTTTTGATCTTGAAACACGCATGCTCGTCAACTCACTCCAAGCTCATTTGACTCGCTGCGATTCCGTTTCGCGTCGTCACTCATCCGTTGGCATAAGTCACCGTTTTGTGGTTCAGCGTGTCCACTGTGCAGCTGGGACAGCTTCAGCAAGACCAGCCAGCGACTGGCGGAAAAAGGCTAAACCTATCAAGGAAGGCAGCGCTTACCCAGCAAAAGAGAATTGTAGTCACTGCGGTCTATGTGATACACACTATGTGGCGCACGTCAAGGATGCGTGCGCCTTTCTCGGAAGCGGTGCGTTGCAGTTGCAAACGTACCACTAAGAAAGCACACCTGAGACAGCTGAACCAACTTGATACTTTCGGTATAGGCATGTCCAAAATTGAAGAGCTGGAGGAACAAGTACATGGCCGCGGGAGGTGAGAAGTGACCCACTCTAAGGCAGTGCACACTGTCAGTCTTTTCCATGAGTATTGTGCCTTGAGTAAGCTGGATTCAAACGGGTTGAATGCAGTTTCACAGAACACAGTAAAAGTCAGATATTTTGTGAGCTGCCAGGCAGCATTGGAAGAGCATGTATGACTCTGTGGTGCTGCTGTGAGCGCTTTTGATGAACCCTTACGCGTTGCAGAGATTTGGACAACATGGATGATCTGCACTTTGGTGTGCACCAGGACATGATGTATGCCCGAAATGTTCCAGCAGTGCAAGGGGCACAGTGGACAGGTGTGGTCACTCAGATCGCCATCGATATGCTGGAGTCAGGGAAAGTTGACGCGGTCATATGTGTTCAAAATGATGAAAATGATCGATTCAAGCCCAAGCCTGTGAGTTTCAAACTTCTTGCTCTTTTTGCCTTGATGGAGGACATACGCAACACATCAGTCTGTGAGCATTTGCACACAATGATGATATTGCTCATAGCTGGCGTTGCTCATATGGATCACCTCTTCGTTTGCCGCGCCCAATAGCATTGGAAGCAAGCATGTAGCAAAGCATCAAGCCGGGCAAAGGAGCCGCCTCACAACAAAACATAGTTAGTTTGAGAACTCAATAAGTTTTGTTTTATCAGATGTCTTCTTTCTTGTGTCATTTTGTTGCTTTTTTTTCCATTGTGATTTTCATTCATATTTGTTAAATCTCTATCTGGAAACCCGTGTTGACAATTTGACAAAGGTCTTATTTTCGGTGGAAGCAGCCTGCCTGACACTCTGAGCACTTGTCCAGGTGGTCGCCAGGTGCAAGGAAGACATTATCAAGGCCAAGGGTGTCAAGCCCACGCTTTCACCCAACCTCAACACCCTGGCTACAGTAGAAGCTCTTGATGTGAAGAAGCTCCTGTTCATTGGTGTTGGCTGCCAGGTCAGACCCTGTCCTTATGTACATCTGCTTCATCGCATCATGCTACACTTCGCGCTGTCTATATACTTTGGAAGCCATGGAGATGTGTAGACTCTCTTTTGGCTGACTGCCAGCCTTGCAATTGAGTACTTGCTGCTCTGTACATGCATGATGGTGTTGAGTGAAGGAACAAACAAGACTCAAACTGCAACCCCAAGCTGTATTGTCCTGTACACCGTTGTATACATGAGTATGCTGCAGCAAACAGTTATGGCGTGGTGCAGGTCCAAGCACTTCGGTCTGTGGAAAAGTACTTGCAGCTGGAGAAGTTATATGTGCTGGGCACCAACTGCGTGGACAATGGGCCCCCTGAAGGCCTGGGGAAGTTTCTGAAGGCTGCCAGCTCTTCACCAGAAACTGTGCTGCATTATGAGTTCATGCAGGTGTGCACCTGTGTCAACAGTTGCTTGCTCATCAGAAGTCACCAGCGTCTTGTGCAGCTTGTATACTTCCATTCTGCGATTGTACATTGCAAGCTCCTGAGTTTGAATGTAATGTCACTGACTTCCAAGGCATCTGTACATTGCTGATCATGACACAACGACAAGTGGCTGTCTGGTGTGCTGTCCACATGTCATGTTCAGACCTGACTCACTGACAAGAGGACTGAGGATGCATACCAGCAAATTCTTCAAGCTTCAGGTGTCGGAGTGTGTGTGCAGGACTACAGAGTGCACATCAAACACACAGATGGACACTTTGAACATGTACCGTACTTCAGCCTTCCTGCCAATGATTTGACAGACGTGATAGCGCCATCCTGCTACTCCTGCTTTGACTATCCCAACGCCTTGGCAGACTTGGTAGGTCACTCACACAGACCTACATTACCTTTGAGCCTGGTTGCCCAAACCTCTCACCTCACAAAAATCTGTAACATGTATTGCATGAGTTACAAAAACTTCACCGTAGTTTGCTTGTCTACAGCTATGTCGTAAGATTTGTAACTCAAGCTGCACAACATCATACAATGATCAGCTCTCATGCATTACATGGACTTTGGCAACTGATGTTGAGGATCTGTCAGTGTAGTCTGTGTCGTTACACAAGTGCAAGCAAGCACATGACACTGCCCTGCACAGGTAGTGGGGTACATGGGGGTTCCCTATTACAACACGGACATGACAAGGCATCCACAGTATATCACCATTCGGAATGACAGGGGCCAGGAGATGTTGGACACTGTCAAGAGCAGGCTGGAGATCATCCCCACCATGTCCAGTGGGGACCGCAAGCCATTTGTACTCCAGACTGTCATCTCAGATGATGAGTAAGCTCGTACAGCTGCAGAGGCCATGTTGATGTGGCTTTTTGTTGCTGCGCTGTCACAGAGCTCATACAAAGCAATGCATTTGTGTATGATTATTGCTCTTGGTCTATGCTATTGAAGCATGATACACGCTTGATGATCATGTTTGTGACCAGGATGCTGACATCCCTGGCATATCTGGAGAACCTGTTTATGGTGGCTTAAGGCGTGAATCCTATTCCTTTTTTGCTTTGTGTCCGCCAGTTTATGCTGTCTTTTTCGTCTGTTGGTGCAGTTCTATCATATGCACAGCATTTTGATCCCACAAGCTGTGCAGAGGGGACAAGACATGTGTATCTGCAGGGGCAAAATGGGGAAGGCACCAGATCCAGCTCCAAGGTGGGTTGGCAACATCATTGCCAAGCTTTTGACAGCTATTGGTCCCAAGGGCCTGGAATTTGGTAGATACTCCATTGACTACCACTACATCCGAAACTATATCCATGTAAATCGCCATTGGAAAGCAGACAGAGCCAGGCAGCACATCCCACAGTTTGCCACAAAGCTGGTGGACATGTACAACCAGACAGGCTCAGTTGATGACAGGTGAGGCTGATACATGATTTGCTTTGATGCCTTTCTGAATTGTGCATGGTATGCAAGCACGGGTGCACATATGGGCTCAAGTGCTCAGCTAGTTGTGTGTGCAGGTTGAAGCTGGAGTTGCCTGGCATTGGAGCCAGAAAGCCTGCAGAGGTTCCGAGGCCCCAGCTTTCCACTGCTGTCATTGCTGCTGTTCTGCTTGCAGCTGCTGCTATCACTGTGTGGACCAAGCTTCCTCATGCATGAATGTTGCAAGTTTGCTCTTTGTGCCCAATGAAAGCTAAAGACAGCAGAACAAAAGGCAACGAGGACGAAAATGTCTATTCATCAATGCTGTTTTTGGATGTAATTGTAATGACCGAAACTGAAAGGTGTCGTAGAGTCCCTTGCTCGTCAGATTCACTTACGTGCATGCGATCTAGGATCTGGCTGACTGACAGCTGCATCAGCATGCCCTGCAGCTGTACTGTCACTCAGCTCTCCTGTGGTCCTTGGTTACTGTACATATATGAGCTTCTGATGAGAAATTTGAGCCACTTGCTCGAAAATGTTGTCATTTGCACAAGGTGAGCAGGCTAGTAAATAAAGTTCATGATCAATGTTGCTGAGTAGCACATCTCTCTTACTACCTTGAAACATGTTGGGCTGAACAGAGCAGACTTGACAAGAGCAGACAACATGGGGTAATTTCACTAAACAACCTGGGTAAACAGAGGGGAACATGGGTTCGTTACTTCCCCTACGTGACAGCCACCCCATCTGGTACTAGACCTAATTGTACCCTAAAGGCATCTTCCATCTTCCTGTAAGCCTCCTCAGCCTTCTCATCAATGTCCTGCATCAACAACACCACTGGAAGCTTCAATACATAGTCATACATGGAGCCATTGATGTAAAATGCATGATGTCTTGGGAATGAGACAAACAGCATATGTCAAAAATACGGAGAGTGTGAAGGAGATGTTTGATGATGGTGAGCTGCACTGCCCAATGAACTCACAAGGACCTGCCATAGTGTTTGCGAGCACAGGACAACAGCATTCATGCTTGTGGATGACTCATGAGCTGCTAGAGCTGATGTTCAAGCAATGACATTGGAGTAGCTTGTTGGCATTGCGGGTAGGCATAGCAGCTACAGGAGCACCAACTGGCTCTCCTGCAGCAGCGGCTGCTGCAGCAGCTGCTGCACTGTTTGCAGCTGCCTGTGCTGCTGCTAGTGCTGCAGCTTCCCTCTCCTCCTCAGCAATCTTCTGTCTTTCCTGATGTTCCTGTAACATGAGCATCGCACAGTGTCAAGCAACGAGGTCAGGCGTGAGATGAGGAAGCAACAGCACACTGGCAGCAAGCACTGCACTGCAATGAACTGCTTTCCTTGTTCAGCACGTCATTCCACAGCGTAAGCCACAATGTCAGCAAAGGCGCTAAGGATCAGCCAACAACACCAGAACACCAGTTTTGCATAGAGCTGATGCAGGGCAGATGTTGCACCTTGAGGAGCTGGGCTCGGCGGGGCTTGCAGGCTTGCAGGTAGTCCAGGCGAGCCAGGTGGCGCGTCAGGAAGGCGTGCATGGTGTTCACCTCACTCGGCACTCGCCGCCTCAAGTTGCGCGGCAGGTCCATGATGTGCAACACACCAGCTCCATCCCCTGCCACATCATCACATGTGCTGTCACCACATCATCACATATGATGTCACCGTTTGACTGTAATGCACAAGCTGTGCAGCATGCATGTAGAGGCAGCTAGTTCCAGATCACAAGCTGGTGTCAGCCACACTCAGCATTCATATGCAAGCCGCCTGCTGCACAAGCCAGCAACTCCCATGTCTGACTCAAAGCAAGAATGCTGTCTGCTTGCCACAGGCTCATACACTTTTCAGGAAGCATCTGATGCAGCGTGGAGCAGCACGTATTCAGTCAGGCAGCCAGTGCTGCAGCACATGGGCACAGTGAACAAAACAAATCATGATAGAGCAGTGAGGCAAGGGCAAGAGGGCTGACCTACAGCCAGGAGCTGCTGGACAGAGCGGCCACCAGCAGCAGGGGGGGCACCAGCGGGGCTGAAGGCCAGGTAGGTGATGGGGGTGGTGCAGGGGGCCGCTGTCATGGAAGGCTCATGGCTGCGATCCAGCAGGTCCCATATCTCTAGCACACCATCAGCCCTTGCCGCATATATCACACCTGCACCCAGTGCGTACACCTGGTAACCTGTGCAGAGCTCAAAAGAAATGCCCCAAGGAGGCATACTGTGTTACTGTGCTGCAGCTGTGTTCCTTGCAGTTGAGGCGATTTGCTCAGCATCAGGAGCTAGGGCACTTCCCAACCATGTCAGGACACTGCGTGGATATGTGCATGCCTTCACTCAAACTCTGTGTTGGCTGCAGCCTACTGCCAAGCATGTACTTTGTTTGCTTGCACAATGAAGTGGGTGTGATACAGTACAGCATGCATGGCAGGCACACCTGGGCGAGTGGGACTCCAGCAGCCAGCAGTGTAAGGGGCAGGGGCGTGGGGTGAGGTGAACAGGGGGGTCTGATGCTGCCCCTCCTTCCACAAGGCCAGGCTCCAGTCCCCAACGCTGACCAACACATCCTCAAAGAAGGGGGAGCGCTGCAGGCTGATGATGGCCCCATTGTGGGCCCTCACACATGCCTTGCTGTAGTCTGGGTGCTCCTCTCCCTATGTGTATATGCATCAGTTCAAACACCCAGAACCAGATTGTGCCACTATTCAAATCCTGAAAAGTTGCAGGCAACAGGACAGCATTCACAACCCTGAGCTGCAGGGTTGGCCAGACTGACGCCTACACAGCATGGTTGGTGCATCAGGTATGCATGCCTAGCTCAACATTTCACGCTGATCTTGGCAGTGAACAGCACCATGCTGCAGCAGACAGCAATTATCGCTGGCTTCCTAAATACATTCTGACACAATCCGCACAGTCCAGCAAGCAGCTGAAATGCCTTTTTGGAAGACACAAACAGAATGGCAGCAGCCGGTGATCACCTCAGGTTTGATCCAGTCAGCATAGACAAGCTCTCCGTCGGAGCTGCCCACAAAGAAGGTGGTCTTCAGGGTGTCCTTCAGGTTGAAGCAGGTGCGCAGAGCCCCCAGGTCCCCCCCCTCAGGCCGAGTCAGGTGCACCACACATGTCGGCCTCCACTCCACCTCTTCATCCTCCCTTTCCCTGCACCATACATTCACTCAAAGGCTGTACGTGTCTGAAAGCAAATATACTGCTAAAGTTGTTCTTGTGAGATTTTAAGTTCACTTACACTCCATTCATACTTGGCTTCTCATTAAATTGACACCGAAAGTCGTAGTCTTTTCTTTTCTTTCTACATTCCATTCGTTTTTGACACAGCGCCCCAATCACATGGCAATGAAGGACATAGACATCTTGCCAAGCCCTAATGCCTGCTATTCAATGCACAAGCTTCAGCTTGATGAGGTTTTGTGATAAACTACTAAGTCTTCAAAGCCATTGAGAGCAGAAAGTAGAGACGGGCTCACCTCTTGACTTTTCTTCTGTTGTGGCCGACACGCATGTCCCAGAACATGATGCGGCCATCTCCAGCTGTGGTGGCAAAGAAGTTGCACTCACGCCCTGCAGCTTTGGGTGTCTCAGCCTGCACCACAAACATGTCAGCCTTCCCAAGCTACAGCTGTGATGGGCTGGGGGCAAAGACTGTCCTGATGAGCCTTTGACCTATTGGGCGAAGGCCACACTCTCTGCAGCTAACAAAGGGCAATGCTGATGAGGCAAGACTGCCCCTACCAGTGTGGCATAGCATGCACCACATGGTTAATGCGCCAGCACATCATCAGTGGTCTGTGATTGTGACTGTGACTGGTCAAGGCATATACTGTTACTGCAATGCTCTGATCCAGAGAGACACAGCTAGAATGAGGAGAGCAGGGGTTTCTATACTGGGACCAAGAGGGGGCTTGCACACTTGAAGCTCTGACATCACTATGCTGTAACACTATGCCCCCCCCTGTGCACAGCTACCAGTGTGCATTTGAACGTAAAGGCTTGTGTTGATCTTGACTAGGACAGTGTGGTCACCTTGGTGGCTGTAGCAGGGCGGCCATCCCGGGTAAAGGACATGCCCGGCAGCCACTGCAGGTCAGTGACACAGGTGGTGTGACTGGCATCCACCAGGGACAGGTGGCTGCCCTTCACCACTGCTGTCATGCCTCTCTCTTCACTGCCTGCATCCTCCTTGGAGCCCTTGCCCTCCTCACCTGCTGGCCGGGACTGAGCAATGCGCTCCTGCAGGTTGGTGCATACAGGGTCACCAGCTGCACATGACCAAAGCAGCGCTCACCTCAAATCTAGCATGCAGACTCAGCTGACAACATATCTGACTGAGTGGTCAGAGTCCAATGCCTTGTCAGGGACAAGCCAACGATCCAAAAGGCATTTCCCTCAACATCTGCATCAATTAGTCAGCAACAGCTGTAGACCTGGCTGTTGCTATCTTTGTAAGGTTGATGTTGGGACATGTTTCAGCAAAGGCAACAATGTCCATGAAGTGCAGTGCAGGCAAAGGTGTAGGCAGGAGCAGTGGAGGCAGGCAACCTCCTGGCTGGCAGTGTCCCACATGATGATCTGCCCATTGTAGCATCCCCCTGTGATCACTTCAGGCTGCAAGGGGTTGCTCTGGAAGCAGAACACCTCATATGGGGACTCCAAAATCAGCTCGGGGTGGATTGGATCCCGGAAGTTCCAGATGAGCACTGCATGGGATGCTGGAGCGCCGCCCAGGGCGTCCACACGCTGATTGAAGGACTGTGGGTCAGTGCATGCCACCGCCACCACACCCTGCAATGGCACAATGGCAAATTGTTGCCCTTGTACAGCACGGCCTCTATGAATGGCAAAAGCCTGCCCAATGTAGAAACACATTTTTGCTGTCCCTAGGCGTTTCTGAGTTTGTCTTTCCGCTGTAGAATGGACATTTCACCAAGTTAGACAATACGGGAAAAGAGCTTGTGTATCTCCCAGCCAAGTTGATAGCTGCTGCTGAGACATAGCCGTGACTAACTATTGCTGTGGAGACACATGAGTGTCTCCCAAGGTTGCAATGCTGCAGCCTTTATTTGCTTTTGTTGGGTGCCAGAATGTCACTGGATGCCTCAGTAAAAGCATTGGCATTGTCTTGTGATGTTGCCAGTGATGCGCAAATGTTGGAGTGGTTTGGGTCTTGTGGGCATGCTGACCTTCCTGTGAGGAAGCCAGTGAATGGCAGAGACTGCCTTGCCCTTGCTGTGCTGCAGGTCAGTGAAGGACTGATACTCTGAGATGGTGTTCTCCTTGCGGTTGCCTGTGCCGCTGTCATCATCTCCCAGGAATGCAAAGTCATCCTCAAAGATGTTGGTCACCTCATTCTGCTGCAGAGCCTCATCACACCTGGCTTGCACACCCATGTCAGCAATGCAGTACAGATTGCTGTTGACGTTGCGCCAGGGGGATAAACGCTGCATCATGTCATGCCAATGACTGAATCTAGCAGTCTCACAGTCACTGTGTGTCACACCAACCAAACATGTTTGCAACTGATGCACTAGGCCCAAAACGCCTGCCTTTCACACACCAGCAATTCAAGCAAAAGTCATTGCACAAAAGCTGGGAGGTCATTGCACAGCTTGCCTGTCCAGGGGTGCAATTAGACAAGTGATGCTTGATGACGCCTACGATGATTGTGATATTGTTCTTCTTACTGCAACTGGTGCTAGCACACACACCTTGGCCACACTCTGTCCAGGAACTGTGCCACAGCTTCAGAGGTAAGCAGGTTCTCCTTCTCCTGCTCAGCCAGGCTGCGTGCCTCATACTGGGTGGACCCTGGTACTGCCTGCACACACGGCTCAGACAGTCATGTTCAAGTTCATGCATCATCATCATCATCAAGGTGGCTTTCATGCCATGCATTACATGACCAGCCTTCTGCCTCCACATCACCAAGACTCCATGACAAGAACTGGTCTGTGTCCAACCCAAAGTAGCTGCATGCCTCCTATGCTGTGTGCAGCATGATCACAGAGGCAGCTCTGCCAGCTGTTTTATCTACACTCCACTTATGCCTACAAGAAGTTGGTTTGTACTACAAATCTGATAAGGATGGTGCATAGCTCATGTTTAGGAACATGCCACTGCTAGTGGGAAAAGCACGCATGGAGTGTGGTGAACAGTAGGACCAACCCGGGCAGGTGTGGCTTGCACAGCCAGGTCCTGAGTGAGAGGCACAGCCTGCACTGCCATGTCCTGCTCCATGCGGCGTAGGTCATAGGTGGGGTCCTTGAAGGGCCGGCACTCCATTTGGGAGCTGTTCCACAGCTCACTGGAGTCCTTATCTGACAGATTGCACACTTGGTGGAAGGCGCGTCGAGGCTGGTGAGCTAGTAGGACGCAGGCAGGCCGGTGTGATGTGATGGCTGCCTCCTCAAGCTCTACATCACTGCCCTGCAGCGCTGGGTACAGTCAGAATTTCCTGCACAGCTCATGCCTGGTATGGCAGGACAATCATCCCATGCATTGATTTCTGGGGATCAACATCTGTCTTCTGATAATGGCACAGGTTGGCAGCTGACAGCAGTGTGCTTGCAGATACAGCATGAGCTTGAAAGACTTGATGCTACCCAGGTCACAATTGGGTAACAGAAGATGGTTGGTGTGGCATGCAGAGCCCAGCAACCATCTGTTGCGTCATGATCAACGCCATGTTGATGTGTGGATTGGTGCAAAGTGGCTCAGCCCGCTATGACTGTCTCTGCTGAGGTCACATGGTAATGCTGAGACTGCTTGTCGGTGGCATGCCTACTTTGAGAGCATGCTAAATTCTTGCTCCTGTGCTGGTATGCACACTACCTGCACGGTGCCTGGTGATCTATTCACAGCATGTCAGCTTCAGGCTGTCAAGGGCAGAGGGCGCTGCTATGCTTGTCTGTGCTGTGTGGGCTGACTGGCGAGTGCCTAAAACAAGTCAATGCAAGGCCAGCCTGCTGTTCATTTAAAGACCATTGTATGAACATGGTCTTCCTTACCAGACACTGCCAGGGGCGGGCAGCCCAGGACTTCTTAGAGGGCGGCAAAGCCTTTTCAGCTTTCTGTTCTGTTGCGGCAGACTCAGCCTGCTGCCGCCGTCGCTCTGTCTCAGCATCAATGAACTCCCACACCTCAGCGGCTGAGCGGGATGTAGCAAGCTGCATTCAGCGTTGGGGACTTAATAGACACTTGCGACAGGCAGCAATGATGGATGTTCTTGTGCGTCACAAACTAAGGTGCACACAACATACAGTGTGTCATGGGATAGCCACATGTGTGTCCATGTGATCTGCTGCTATTAGCCTGTAGCTGATCAAATGCAGGTAACAAATACCTCAAAATTGTTGCCGTCGCCGTACAGATCATCAACATTGCTACGCAACAGCAGTGGGTCATAGTCTGCGTTGAGAATGTGCTCTTTGATGGGGTGGAAGTCAGAGATTGCGCCTCTGAATTGCATGTCCTTTGTAAGCTTTTCTTTGCTGATATACGTCATAGGAATTGCAGGACCACTCTGTGCTGCAAGAGCTTCTTCCACCCCCACCAAGCCAAGCGTGGTTCCTGTATCAAGTCATAAACTCACAGTCCATTCAAAAGAGCAGAGGGCTGATGTAATCACCAGCGAGCAATGCATGCTCATTAGTCCACCTGTGAGAAAGACAGACTGTACGCCAGGCAAAGGACGCTTGGCATCGTTGTCAACCACATATGGCAGCGGCAATGGCGTATCTGCTGTGTCAAGAGCTTCTGAGGCTGCTGCCTCGTGCACTGCCGCACCATCCACCTGTGAAGGCTGTTTGGCAAGACGTCAGCAAGTGCGGTGATGCCATGTTGACAAAACAGAGCACCTCCCCGGCTCACCTGCTGTGTTTCAGACATTTCTCAAGCAAATGTCTCAGGCTCTACGTCATTGTGTGATACTGCGCATCACAACCAACGCCCAGCTTTTGCCGCTGTTGCCCACTGTTGTGTACGTTTGACTGCATTTGCATGCTTGTTATCGCGAAGTGACGGTTACGGTTCGTGTAATTTAGTGGTTTTGTGTGACTACCGTCATCATAATTGAGCTGCATACTACGAGGCGGCTAGTTTCACTTCTTTTAGCATTGTCGCGTGCATCGGAAGCGCGTAACAGGAGGTGAGACCATTGTGTTTCGTTGCAATCAACATACATGCAGATGTGTCTGCGTCGCTGTCTGGCCTGTACACGACACCTCTCCCTGTCAAATACTAACGATTTGTTTGTCTGCATCCTTCGACTACAGCTATGGTGTTGAAGTAAGTCACATCCCAAAAGACCTTCCGACTATGCTTGTTTGCATGACTACTGCTCCTGCTAAGCAATATGTCGGTGGATGCTTTCTCATGTGCTTGACTACTTCCCCTCTGCAGGACTTCCACTTGCCGTTTCAGTGGCCTGAGGATATACCCTGGCAGGGGCATCATCTTCGTTCGAGTAGATGGACAGGTGAATATTGAAAGCATTGGACAAGCTCACCATTGACAGCCCTGCGCTCACAACAATTCAGAGCAGCGCAGTTGTGCTTCAACTTGCTGTGCTTCTGCAGCAATTCCTTTTCATCAACAAGAAGGCTCGTCGGTTGTATCATCAGAGGAAGAGGCCAGCAAAGATTGCGTGGACGACTGTATACAGAAAGCAGCACAGAAA
>JAABUK010000774.1_pt1 | contig 64493 bp, 57 predicted proteins | sample 5559141 | NCBI WGS metagenome assembly JAABUK01 (sample SAMN10711869, study PRJNA513367) | rock metagenome | isolation source: Antarctica rocks | place: Antarctica: Victoria Land, Pudding Butte nord | collected 2016-01-03 | reverse complement strand
CGCCTAAAATCAGCCGGTTGACTGCTCAACCAGCACGTAAAGCCCGGTGTGACGCAAATAGCTCCCCAACCAAGCACAACCGCTCGAACCTCAGCTAAAACGCATACCTGTACAGAGGTTCCCTAAGGCTGTTAAGCATGATCTCGCGTTCAGCTGTTACTTCGATGGCGCGCCGATTCAACAGCCCGGTAAGCGGATCCGTTAGAGCCTGTACTTCTAACTCTCGCCGTAATCCCGCAGCCGTCATCCACACAAACGCAATGGTCACCGCGCCCTGGAGAACCGAGGTCGCCAGCAGAGTCCAGCTCAGCGCTATCCCTCCCTCAAGATAGTTGTCAGGTGCCCCCATATACATCGTCCCTGTCGCACGAACTAGGTTGTTCAGGCACAGCAGACTCAGCAAACCTCCCATGATCCACCCTGAAGATCGCAGGGGACCTGATGCCGCTCGGAAGACAAAGTACGCGCTCAGCGCTAGCTGCGTCGCTAAGACCAGGCTATACAGAAAAAGACGGTGCTGTGTATTGGGCAGCACCAGCCCGTACCGTACCTGCACCGCAAGCGCGATCCCTGCCAGTAGTATCTGCAGACCCCAGTGGCGAGCCTTCTGTCCGAAGAACTCTGTTAGCCAACGGTGCAGGAAGACATAAGCTACTGAGAAGAAGAGGCCGCCCGCCCCAATCGACGCCCACTGTGGGATGTGCCCTCGAAGCATTGTCAAAACCGCTCCCAGGAAGGCGTAGAACGTGTAAACAGGGAACCAGCCGACACCCTTCATGCCTCGGTGTAAAAGCGAGTTCGCCACCGTCAGCACCGTGAACAACCCCAGCAACACCGCATGTTCTATGTGCAGGGTGTGCATGTCCATCCGGGGCTCCTCTCCATCTTTGAATTGGATTCGGGGCCCGGAATTTCGAATGCATCCGTACTTCTAGCCACTCAGGTGGCGATCGGGAAGTACCTTTTCGAAGCGCTACTTTCGCGCTTGGTAGTCAGCACTTGCGCGTACCTGGATTATAGCGAGTACGTCTTTCCATGTCGGAATCTTCTTTCGCTCTCATCAGCTCAGCGATCCAGACGCATCACTGTAGGTCGATGCATCCAGCTGTCCGGGTCGCCAATCACCAGCACCCCGGGTTGCCATCGTCCATGCGTCAGCACCAGCCCTAGCTGTATCGCGTCCTTGCTTATACGAAACACCGGCTCGCTCATCACCGAGTCCCCGGCCGCCACCATAGTCGTCAATCGCACCCCACTCAGACCGCGCACCTCCTCCCACCTTCGTCCCTGCCCGTCGACTAAGGATGCTCGAACTAAACTTTCACTCTGCGGTCGTCCTTTTCCCCGATTCGTAATCCTTACCTTCACCCTTACCAGTCTTGCCCGTTCTTGTCCGCGAGCCAAGAAGCCCTCAATCTCGTCCGCTCCGGTGACCGCGAAGCACATCTGGCCAAAGCACTGCTCTTGGCCGATCCTCATCCGCTCCCCCGGCTGCCGAACCGACACGACCGCCAGGACCAGGAGGTAAGTCGCCCACACCGCTCCAATCCACAGCAAGCCTTGACGCGCCCGTCTGCGATCTCCGCGAATGGCCCACAACGCGGTTCCTCCAGTGCCAAGCAGTGTCCACAGCACCAGCCCAACGAGCAGCAGTTCCGTCGGCCTCATAGAGACAGGCCTCGTTTCGTCCCATCCTGCACTCTGGCTCCCTTCAGATCGAAACGTGCATCCGTACTCGCCGGTCGGCGAGATTCGCCAGCAAACGCCTCACCGCCCCAGAGTCGATCGCCCCCTCCGCCATCCCGACACCCGCGATTACATCCGCTGCGATTCCCGCTGTCATCAGCACCGCGGCCGCGTTGAGCACCACTACATCTCTCCGTGGGCCACGCTCGCCGGCGAAGATCGCACGCAGAATCGCCGCATTCGTCGGGGCGTCGTCGCCACGCAAGTCCTCAACCGCCGCTCTCTTTAAACCCACGTCTTCCGGCTCCATGACGCTGGTACTCACCTCGCCCCCGCGTACCTCGGCAAGCAGGCTTCGCCCACTGATGGAAATCTCGTCGATCCCGGCCTCCAGGCCCTCGAACCGGTAATCGCGGCCAATCTCTCCATGCACTACCAGTGCGTGTGTCGTTCCCAGCAGGACCATCGTTCTCGCTACCAGATCCACCTGTCTCGGACCATAGACGCCCATCACCTGCCGCGATGCTCCCGCAGGATTCGACAGTGGACCGAAGAGATTGAAAACGGTCCGCACCCCCAGTGCCCTTCGTACCGGCATGACCACTCGCATCGCGGGGTGCAGCGCCGGTGCATGCAGGAAGGCAAACCCAAACCTCCGCAGAGAGTCCGCAGCCTCCTTCGGCGTCAAATCGAGCGGCACCCCGAGCGCCTCCAGCACATCCGCGGACCCGCACTTGCAGGTCACCGCTCGATTGCCATGCTTGGCTACCTTTGCGCCCGCAGCCGCAGAGACCAGCGCTGCCGCAGTCGAGATGTTGAAGCTTCCGCTCGCGTCCCCGCCCGTACCGCACGTGTCTACTAACTCTTCACGCTCCGCTTCGCTAAGCGGGAGCGTCGTCGCGGTGGCTCGCATTGCTTCCACAAATCCAGCGATCTCTTCCGGCGTCTCTCCGCGCGCAGCGAGCGCCCCCAGCAAAGCGGCAATCTCCGCATCCGACGGCGGATCCTTCAACAGCCGCTCCATTAATTCACGAGACTCCGTCCGCCCCAGCGTCTCGCGACCTTCCATCACCCTCCGTAGATGCGTTTGAATCCCCATCTCTGAAGCCTAGCAGTCCCGGTGACGTGTTCGCGTGCTCAGCAGCCGCATTCGCCAGCGACGGAGGTAGAACGATAAACGCACATATCCACTTAGCTGTTTGCGACTCCTTCTTCCCTCCGCTAGACTTCTCCTCGCAGCTGAACTTCAAACCGGAGCCAGTTGCGCTCCAGCCCAAGACCCACCCAGGGACAAGACCCGACCATGAAAATCCACGAGTACCAGGCGAAGGAGATTCTTCGCAAATACAACGTCCCGGTACCCTCAGGCGAGATGGCCACCACGCTCGAAGAGGCCGATACGGCCGCGAAAGGCCTCTTCGCCAGGGGCAACGCCGTCGTCGTCGTTAAGGCGCAGATCCACGCCGGTGGACGCGGCAAGGGCGGTGGAGTCAAGCTGGCCAAGAATCTCAATGATGCCAACGCTGCCTCGAAAGCCATACTAGGAATGCAGCTCATCACCCATCAGACCGGCTCAGCCGGACAAAGGGTCCAGCGTCTCCTCATCGAAGAGGGCTCCGCTATCGACCGCGAACTGTACCTCGGCCTCGTCCTAGACCGCGCCTCGGCGAAAATCGTCTTCATGGCCTCGAGATCTGGCGGCATGGAGATCGAAGAGGTCGCGGCTAAGGATCCCGACGCCATTTTTAAGGAGTACATCGATCCTGCCGTCGGCTTCCAGCCCTTCCAGGCCCGCAAACTGGCCTTCAAACTTGGCCTCAAGCCGACGCAAATCAACCCGGCCGTCGCCTTCATGACCGGCCTCTATAAGGCATTCGTCGACACCGACTCCACCCTCATGGAGATCAATCCTTTCATCACCACAAAAGACGACAGACTCGTCGCGCTCGATTGCAAGATCAACTTCGACGACAACGCCATGTTCCGCCACAAGGACCTCAAAGAACTCCGCGACCTGGCCGAAGAAGATCCGCTCGAGGTTGAGGCCTCGAAGTTCGCCCTCAACTACATCAAGCTTGACGGCTCCATCGCCTGCATGGTCAACGGCGCCGGTCTCGCCATGGCCACCATGGACATCATTCAGTACGCCGGCGGATCGGCTGCCAACTTCCTCGACGTCGGCGGTGGCGCCAATCAGGAGCAGATCGAGAACGCCTTCGCCATCCTGCTCTCCGACCCCAACGTCAAGGCCATCCTCATCAACATCTTCGGCGGCATCCTCCGCGTCGACGTCCTCGCCCAGGGAGTCGTCAACGCCGCCCGCAAACTAGCCGTCAGACTCCCCATCATCCTCCGCCTCGAAGGCACCAACGTCGAAGAAGGCCGCAAAATCCTCGCCGACTCCGGCCTCAACTTCCAAATCGGCGCCACCATGAAAGAAGCCGCCGACCTCGCCGTCGCCGCCGCCGCCGCAAAAGCTAGCCGTTAGCTCTTAGCTTCTAGCTCTTAGCTCAAGAACGGGACCCGTCGATGGCGCAATCCTTTCAGGATCTACTTGTTTGGCAGAAAGCGATACAGATGAGCGTAGCGGTCTACAAGGCCACACAGGTCCTGTCCCAGACAGGAGACGGTCTTGCCTCGCAACTGCAACGAGCCGCCGTGTCTGTCGCCAGCACATCGCCGAAGGCAGAGGCCGCCTCACCAACGGTGAGTTCAAGCACTTCCTCGGCATGGCGCAAGGATCAAATTACGAAGTTCAAACGCAAATCACCATCGCCCGCCACTCGATCTATCTGGACCAGATCTACTCAATCCGGCCGAAAAGCTCAGCATCGAAGTCGGAAAGACTATCACAGCAGAAACAAAAAGCTTGAAGCTGAAAGCTAAGAGCTAACAGCTAGAAGCAAACAGCCAGCACCTCAGGTGAACCCCATTGAGCCTCTTCCGCCGCAAAAAAGCCTCTCCCAAAACCCCGCCGAAGATCAAAGCCATCCTCTTCGACACCTTCGGCACCACCGTCGACTGGCTCTCCTCGATGACCATCCACGGCGAACGTCTCGGCGCCGAAAAAGGCATCAACGCCGACTGGGAAGGTCTTGTGGAAGCCTGGCGCGCCCAGTATCCCTCCGCCATAAAGCCCGTCCGCGAAGGCAAGCGACCTTGGACCGGCTTCGACACCCTCCACCGCGAACAGCTCGACAAGATCATCACGAAATTCGGCGCCGCCCAGAAACTCACCCCCGCCGACCGCGACCTGCTCACCCACGGCTGGCACTATCTCGACCCCTGGCCTGACGTCGTCCGCGCCCTCACCCGGCTCAAGCAGGACTTCGTTATCGGACCCCTCTCGAACGGCACCATCCGCCAGATGGTCGACCTTGCCCGCTGGGGCCACCTCCCCTGGGACGTCACCTTCGGCGCCGACATGTTCCGCACCTACAAGCCTGACAAGAAGATTTATCTCGGCGCCGCCGCCTTCCTCGCCCTCGAGCCAGCCGAGATCCTCATGGTCGCCGCCCATAACCAGGACCTCGAGGCGGCTCAGAAACTCGGCCTCAAGACCTGCTTCGTCCAGCGCTCCACCGAAGACCCCAAGCCCACCGGCACCTACGACTTTGTTGTCGACAACTTCGAGCAACTCGCCCAAACCCTCAACGCCTTCGAAAGCTAGCTTCTAGCTTTTAGCCGTTAGCGAGAAGCGCTTCAACGCAGCCCCAACCTTCGCCCCATGGCCCCAACCTTCGCCCCATGGCCCCAACCTTCGCCCCATGGCCTTTGGCTAAAAGCTAAGAGCTAAGAGCTAAACCCGAGAACGGAGATCTCCGCAATGTCCGTACTAGTCGACAAGAACACCCGCCTCATCGTGCAAGGCATCACCGGCCGCGAGGGCACCTTCCACGCCAAAGGCTGCGCCGAGTACGGCACGAAAGTAGTCGGCGGCGTAACCCCCGGCAAAGGCGGCACCACCCACGAAGGCTGGCCGGTATTCAACACGGTAGAAGAAGCGGTGGCCGAAACAGGCGCAAACGTCAGCGTCATCTTCGTTCCCCCACCCTTCGCCGCCGATGGCATCCTCGAAGCCGTTGCCTCCCAACTCCCCCTCGTCATCTGCATCACCGAAGGTATCCCAACCCTCGACATGGTCAAGGCCTGGGAGGTCATCCGCCAATCCAAGTCCCGCCTCGTCGGCCCCAACTGCCCCGGCGTCATCTCCCCGGGCAAAGCCAAGGTTGGCATCATGCCTGGCCGCATCCACAAGGAGGGCTCCGTCGGTATCGTCTCCCGCTCTGGCACCCTCACCTACGAGGCTGTCTATCAGCTAACGACTCGCGGTATTGGCCAGTCAACCGCGATCGGTATAGGCGGCGATCCCATCATCGGTACAAATCACATCGACGCGCTTCGCCTCCTCAACGAGGATCCCGAGACCGAGGCCATCATCATGATCGGCGAGATTGGCGGCTCTGCCGAAGAGAAAGCCGCGCAATATATTAAGGAGCACATCCGGAAGCCGGTTGTCGGCTTCATAGCCGGACAGACGGCACCCCCCGGCCGCCGCATGGGTCACGCGGGAGCGATCATCTCTGGTGGCGAAGGTACCGCAGCAGAGAAAATGAAAGCGATGTCCGCGGCTGGCATCCACGTCGTCACATCTCCGGCCGAGATTGGCGAGACCATGGCCCGGGTCCTTGGCAAGCCGTAGTTTCTATCGCCGCTGCCGCCTGTAGAAAAGTCCGGCAGCCAGGAAGACCATGGCCACCATGAACGCCAACTCCGCCCGTGGCCAAGCACGGTAGTGCGCGCTCACCAGGCCATCTCCCAGCCAGGCCGCACACCCGGCAAACCACACCCAAGACATCCACCGCGCCATCCTTGTTGGACGCCGCTCAAGGTCCACTGCGACTGCTCAAAGTCGCGCTTTTCGTCGGAAGAAGAGGTGGGTCGGCACGCCGAGCAGGATGATACCGGCACCGGCGAGGGAGTCGCGGGGCTGGGCTAACACCGAGAAGACGAGGACGATGAGGGCAGCGGCGATGAACAGGGCCGGGAGGATGGGGTAGCCCCAGACGCTATAGGGGCGGGTGTGGGGGGGATCGCGGTGGCGGAAGACATAGATGGTGCTGGCGGTAAGGGCGTAGAAGAGCCATTCGGCGAAGATGGCGAGCGAGAAGAGTGCCTGGAAGCGGCCGATGACGAGCAGGAGGAGGGTGGTTAGGGTGGCCTGGAGGAGGAGGGCGGTGGAGGGGGTGTGGAAGCGGGGGTGGACGTGGGCGAGGGCGGCGGGTAAGAGGCGGTTGCGGGCCGCGGCGAAGGGGATGCGGGCTCCGGAGAGGGAGGAGCCGACGAAGGTGGAGGCGATCGAGACGGCCATGCCGATGGAGACGAAGGCGGCGCCCCAGCCACCGGCGGCGAGGTGGAAGGCGTCGGCGGCGGGGCGGGGGGAGACGGCGATGACGGCGGCGGGGAGGATGTACTGGATGGCGGCGTTGGTGAGCATGTAGAGGCCGCCGACGATGGCGACTCCGCCGACGAGGGCGAGGGGGAGGGAGCGCTGGGGGCGCTCGACCTCGCCGGCCATCTGGGTGACGTCGGACCAGCCGTCGTAGGCCCAGAGGGCGGCGATGAGGGCGACCATGAAGCCGGTGATGCCGCCGCGGGCACCGGGGGCGAGGGTGAGGAAGTTGTGCCAGGAGCCGACGTTGCGGGTGCCGAAGAAGCAGAAGGCGGCGATGACGAGGATGAGGGCGCCCTTGAGCCAGGTGAGGGCGAGCTGGACGTTTCCTGATTTGCGGGTGCCGAGGATGTTGAGGGCGGTGACCGCCCAGGTGACGGCGATGGCGAAGATCTGGGACCAGAGGAGGCCGGGGAGGGCGGTGGTCTCGAGGACGTGGAAGACGGTGAAGGTGGCGAGGACGCGGGCGAAGCCGGCGGCGATGGTGGCGAGCGAGGCGGGCTTGGCGACGGTGATCCAGGTCCACGTGTAGAGGAATGCGGTTAGGTCGCCGTAGGCTTCGCGGAGGAAGGCGTACTCGCCGCCGTAGCGGGGGCGGGCGGCGGCGATCTCGGCGTAGGTCATGGCTCCGGCGAGCGAGAGGAGGCCGCCGACGATCCACACGAGGTAGACGACCCGGGGCGATCCGACGGCGGCCATCATCTCGCGCGGGACGAGGAAGATGCCGCTGCCGATGATGATTCCGACGACGATCGACAGGGCGTGGGCGGAGGTGAGGGAGCGGGGGAGCTCGCTCCGGGCGCTGCCGGTCTCGGCGGGGGATGAGGGCATGGGTTTCCAGCAGCGTAGCACTGCCCCGTCGGCCGGTGTGTCGGTGCGGCTACGGTACCCTCACCCCCCCTATTTCGGCTGAAGTCTTCGAAAGGGGAGGGTTAGGTGTGGACCTGAGCGCAAAGTATTCATTGCAGATGGGTTATCGGCAAAGTGTAGAAAGTATTGGGCTTAGGTTGCACTCGGAGTGCAGGGAGGAAGCTTTAGTCCGGGTGGGTACTCTCTGGTGATACCGGTTTGAGGGGGGTGACTGCGCCAAATGGGTGGTGAAAGGGGGCGAATGCGGGGGCGGAGGTGGGCGGGGCTTCGGGGTAGAGAAGCGGGTCCGTTCCCTTCGCTCCGGATGATCAGAATCAAGGGGCAAACGCAGAAGTGGGGAGAGGGAGGGTGGTGAGCAGAGGCGAGGCGGGGAGGAGGGACGGCGAGTCGAGGGCGGGGCGGAGGTTGGTGGACTAGACTTCGGAGTCACGATGAAGTTCCTGGTCACGATTGGGTTATGTGGTGCGGCTGTCATGCTGGGGCAGGCCCCTGGTCCTCAAGGCGCGACCGGGGTGGATGTTCCGGCGACGATCCGGGTGGGGTCGACGCTGGTGCTGGTTCCGGCGATGGTGAAGACCAAGGCGGGGCAGATTGTGTACACGCTGGCGGCGGAGGATTTTGTCGCGACCGATGACGGCGTGGAGCAGCGTCTCCATCTGGAGCAGGACACGGACGCGCAGCCGCTGGCGCTGGTGGTGGTGGTGGAGACGGGGGGATCGGGAGTCCGGCACCTGGGCGAGTACCGGAATCTGGGGGCGACGATGGAGGCGCTGGTGGGCAATGTGCAGCACCGGGTGGCGGTGGTGGGGTTCGATGGCGCGCCCTCGCTGGTGCAGGACTTTACGACCGATGTCAGTGCGGCTGCGGAGAGGATGGGCGGCCTGAGTGCGGGGGATAGCGGGGCCGCGATTCTCGACAGCCTGGGATTTGCGGTCGACCTGCTGCGGCGACAGCCCCCCGAATATCGGCGGGCGATCCTGCTGATCAGCGAGACGGTGGACGATGGCAGCCGATCGACGCTGGGAGAGGCGCTGCGGGCGATCGGCGACACGAACACGGCGATCTACAGTCTCGGTTTTTCGAGTTCGAAGTCGCAGATGAAGCATGAGCTCTCGAAGCTGCAGTCGACCGAGCCGGGACCGGCGGGCGGATGCATGAGCCGGGAGCCGGATGCAGACCCGGACGCGAAGGGTAACCGGGCGGTGCAGGCGTTCGACTGCCTGAGCCTGCTGGCGCCGCCGCTGCGGCTGGCGCGGATCGCGGAGATCGCGGCGAGGAATGGTCTGCGGCGGAATATTCCGGAGAGTGTGGCGAAGATTACCGGGGGTGAATACTTTTCGTTCAAGGATGCGAAGACGCTTGAACGCGGGCTGCTGACGATTTCGAACGATATTCCGAATCGCTATGTTCTGAGTTTTCAGGCAGCTTCGCCGCATGCGGGTCTGCATGCGATTGGTTTGCGTTTGAAGGATCGGGATGATCTGGTGGTGGAGGCTCGGAGTAGTTATTGGGTGGAGTAGGAGGCGCGAGCGTTAGGCATGCGTCAGCAATAGGTCATTGAGTGCCAAATGGGGCAAGCGGTCGACATGCAGCAAATTAGCTTTTTCCATCTGGGCTGAAGCCGCGAGTGCTTGGCCTAACTTAACCTTGCCGCTGGATCTTTTAACGTCCGACAGAAAGATACAGTATCCTTGGTTCGACCGCAGTCCTCGCTGAACTGAAGATCACATGTTAAGAAATAAGCCAACTCGTCAACCCACAGAGTCACTGTATGAGTTCGCCTCCCATACGATACCGGAGGCGGCTTTGGCTCTCGGAATGGATCCATGGACCTTGCGCAGCTGGTATTCCAAGAGCCAGCCTATCCTTACGCCATCTGCTTGGTATGGAGATGAAAGCCATATCGCTCTTCTCTCTTTCCGCGATATAGAAGAAGCCTACAAGTTGCACCTCTTGCGAACGAAGCACGGGCTAACGATGCAATATCTCGAGAGAGCGCTAAGGGAAGCAAGAAAAGAGAGCGACTCCGAACATCCCCTGATTGAGTGCAAACTTATGGTGTTTGAGTACCTCGCGCTAGAGAAGCCCGCTAAGGGGCGATCGTCTCGGAAAACCCTCCCTCTTGGTTTTTCGGGACAAAAGAGCCAGCTTATCCCAGAGGTAGTCGACACTTGGGGGCGAAGGATTGTTGCTAACAGTCATGGGAGGACGGTCCGTATCTTCCCTTGGCGAGAGGCCAAGACCGACGATAGTAGTCGCCCCGTGTCGATCGACCCCGAGGTCATGTCAGGCCGAGCGGTGATTACGGGAACGCGTATTCCGATCAAAGTAATAAAGAAGCGCAGTGTAGACGGCGACTCACCCGAACAGATTGCGGACGCTTACGGAATTGATCGGGATCTTGTAGCTCAGGCCCTTATCCACCTTGATCAAGAAACACAGAGAGCCGTGCGTACTCTTTCTTGAAGATGCCTTTGACGAGTCACATGCTGAGAGGCTTCGCTCTGCAGGTTATGCCCACGTAGAGCGCTTCGCTAACCACTTTCGTGATAGCACCTCAGGACTGATGGAGCAGAGCGTAAAGGACCCGCGTATCATCCGATTCTGCGCGGCTCGCTCTTGGCTGTTGGTGACAACTGACAGCAGTATGGAAAAGACTCACTGCGGTCTGATCCAGCAAACACAGGTGACGATATTAGCGACGGCTCATAACGACGCCGACGATATGAACGAGTGGGTGGATGGATTGATATTCGCGAAAGCTGCTTTGGAGCGTCACGTCAAGAAGGCACAGCGGCCTTGGTGTGCCACCTTCTCTCGCGAAGGGAAAATGAACGTTCATGAGATCACTGCGGCGACAAAGGCTCGGCGTAACCGACCTGCTGAACAATGATTCACATGCTACGCAAACAACATTGAGGATCCAGCTTTACGAAATTGCTAATGACTCACGTCAGGGACGTTGTGGTCTCCGTCCCGGGAATCGAATGGAGTGTTAGATGTAGTCCTTTTCGTAGGACCAGTTGAAGGGGGCGGTGGGGAGGCGGTGGCGGAGGAGGTAGACGGTTTTGTGTTCGTGGGGCATGGCGAGGGGGTTGTCCGTGGGTCCGATGACGGTGACGGAGGCGTACTTCTGGTGGAGTTGGTCGGGGGTGTCGTGGAGGACGGCGATGACGAGGTCGACGCCGCGGTTGCCGGGTCCCCAGAGCCAATAGGTGTTGTGGCCGCTGATGGCGGGGGGAAGGCCGAGGTGCTGGCGGGCGCCGAGGAAGTCGATGGCTCCGGCCTCGCCGTAGTTGTTGGTGAAGATGGTGACGCGGGCGCGGTCCTCGGGGGAGAGGGCCTTGTAGGCGCGGTTGACGAGATCGACCTCCTGCTGCCAGCCGAAGCGGTCGGCGTAGAACTGGGGGAGGGGGCCGGTGCTGGAGGTCTCGGTGTTGCCGGGGCGGAGGTGGAGGGCGGCGGTGTAGCGGATCCAGGTGTCGGGGCTAAGGACGGGCAGGGCCATGGGAAGGAGGAGGACGCCGGTGAGGGTGAGGGCGGTCTCGTAGACAGGGAAGGCGAAGAGGGCGTGGCTACGGGCAGGGGTGCGGGCGAAGCGGACTTGCCAGGCGAGGCCGCCGGCGGCGAAGAGGACGGGGTAGATGGGGGCGAGGTAGTAGTCCTTGGCGTGGAATTTGAACATGAGGGCGAAGAAGACGAGGTAGGTGAGGGCGATCCAGCGGCTGTGGGAGATGGAGCGGGCGCGAAGGAGGGCGACGAGGCCGGTGATCCAGAGGAGGGCGTTGAGGGGGTGCATCATCAGCAGCTGGGCGTTGAGGAAGGGGAGGAGGGGGAGAATGACGTTTTTGTGTTCGAGGCGGCCGTTGCGGAGGAACTCGAGGGTGGGCCAGCCGTGGTGGATCTGCCAGAGGAGGTTGGGGAGGGCGATGAGGGTGAGCAGGGCGATGGCGAGGGCGGACCAGCGGGTGAAGAGGATGCGGCGCTGGGGGGTGAGGAGGAGGCCGACGCCGAGCGCGATGAGGAAGAAGGTCATGGAGGGCTTGTTGAGGAGGCCGAGGCCGGCGGAGATGCCGAAGAGGATCCAGAGGCGGGGGATGTGGGGGGACGCGGGGGGTGGGAAGCCGTGGCTTGGGAGTTCTGAGAATGCATGTGCGAGGGTCCGGGCGTGGGGCGCGCGGGTGATGAGGATGAGGGCGAGGGTGCAGGTCATCCAGAAGACGGGTTCGACGGAGTTCATGGAGAGGAAGCTGTCGAGGGCGAGGTACTCGGGGGCGCAGAGGAGGCCGAGCATGGCGAGGGACTGGGCGGAGCGGCGGCCGCCGAGGGCCCAGGCGAGGATGCCGGTGAGCGCGACGGCGGCGGCTCCGGCGAGGTGCGAGAGCATGCGGATGCCGAGGACGGAGGTGCCGAAGAGGGTGGTGGAGAGGCGGGCCTGGAGGGCGACGAGTGGACCGTGGTCGACGTATCCCCAGGCGAGGCGGCGGCCGCAGACGAGGTAGTAGAACTCGTCGCGGAAGTAGCTGTAGCCGAGGTGCTGGGCGTAGAGGGTGGCGACGAGGTGGAGGACGAGCTTGATGGCGGCGAAGGCGAGGGCGAGGCGGAGGGCGGCGGCGAGGGTGGGGTCGCGGGGGGTGACGATGGTGGTGCGGGTGGATTGACTCTGGGTGGCTGGCATGGGGCTTAGGGTGTCTCCGGAGTTACGAAGGAGTACGGGGGTTGACGGCGGAAGTTCTGCGGAAGTGTACCTGGGATTGGCGGAAGGGCTGGAATAATGTCGAGTGCGGAAGGACCGATAGCATCGAAGAGGATGAACGGCAGAGGGCACGCGTTTGAGCCTGTTTGGCTGATTGGAGGAAGCGATGGACTGGACGCCAGGTGGGATGAGCAGTGATGTGGAAGACCGGAGGGGATCTTCGGGTGGGGGTGGCGGCTTCGGGTTCGGCGGAGGTGGGGGGCTAGGGATCGTTGGGTTTGTGGTGCTGCTGGTGATCAGCCTGGTGACGGGGCGGAACTTTATCGGGTCGTATCTTTCGGGGGGGAGTTCTGCTTCGCAGACGCAAGCGCAGAGAGGTCCAGACCAGACGGGATCTCAACAGGCGGGGGGGCGAGGGTATTCGGCTGAGGGAGGGGACCGGGAGGGGCAGCTGGTGTCGTTTGTGCTGGACGACGTGCAGAAGACGTGGACGGGGATCTTTGAGGGAGAGGGGCGGACGTACCGGCATGCGAAGCTGGTGCTGTACCGGGATGCGACGTACTCGGGATGCGGGACGGCGCGGGCGACAACGGGGCCGTTTTACTGTCCGGCGGACGAGAAGGTTTATATCGACCTGGGCTTCTGGGACGAGCTGCGGCGGATCGGCGGGGATACGGGGGAGTTCGCGCAGGCCTATGTGATTGCGCATGAACTTGGGCACCATGTGCAGGATCTGCTGGGGACGGAGGCGAAGGTGCGGCGGTTGCAGCAGGGGGATCCGGGGGAGAGGAATGCGCTGATTGTGGCGCTGGAGCTGCAGGCGGACTGCTATGCGGGGGTGTGGGCGCACTCGACGGAGCAGCGGAAGATGGTGCATGAGAGCGATGTGGAGGGGGCTCTGAAGGCGGCGGCGGCGGTGGGGGACGATCACCTGCAGCGGATGAGCGGGCGGGCGGTGAGTCCGGAGAGCTTTACGCATGGGACGTCGGCACAGCGGCAGAGCTGGTTTCGGCGAGGGATGCAGAGTGGAGATCCGGGGGCCTGTAATACGTTTGGGGGGAGCGAGGCGCAGTAGCGCTACCGGCTACTGAAGGATGGGAAGGATCGGAGCGGGTGGAGTTCGAGCGTGGGGGCCGGGCTCGGTTGAGGTGGCGTCGAAGTACGTGCGGATGCGGGTGGCGGTGGCGGGGCTGACGACGGCGGTGAGGGCGTCGGGGGTGGCCTGCTTGATGCCGCGGACGGAGCCGAAGTGCTGAAGGAGGCGTTGGCGGGTGCGGGGGCCGATGCTGGGGATGTGGTCGAGTTCGGAGTCGCGGTCGCGCATCTCGCGGCGTTTGCGGTGGTAGGTGACGGCGAAGCGGTGGGATTCGTCGCGGATCTTCTGGACGAGGTGGAGGACGGGGGAGCGGCGGTCGAGGACGACGGGGGCGTGCTCGTGGCCGTGGACGTAGATGATCTCTTCTTTTTTAGCGATGGAGGCGAGGGGATGGAGGGTGATGCCGAGATCGTGGAGGGCGTCGGCGGCGGCGTGGAGCTGGCCGAGGCCGCCGTCGATGAGGATGAGCGACGGCCACTTCGTGGGGTTCTCGTCTTGCTTGCCGCCTCGCTGTTCTTTCTGCTGGTCCAAGAGGCGTTTGTAGCGGCGGTGGACGATCTCTCGCATGGAGGCGAAGTCGTCGACGCCGGTGACGGTGCGGACCTGGAACTTGCGGTAGTCGGCCTTCTTCATGACGCCGTCCTCCCAGACGACCATGGAGGCGACGGTCTCGGCGCCCTGGATGTGGGAGATGTCGAAGCACTCGATGCGGGTGGGAAGGGAGGGGAGGTCGAGGGCGTCCTGGAGGGCCTGGGCGACGGCCTTGATCGAGGGTTGGAGGACGCGGAAGCGCTGGTCGTAGGACTGCTTGGCGTTCTGGCAAACCAAGTCGACGAGGGAGCGTTTTTCGCCGCGCTGGGGGGCGGCTATTTCGATGCGATGACGGATGCGCTCGGAGAGAAGGTCGGCGAGCAGGACGCGGTCGGGGAAGTCCACCGGAAGATAGATGGAGCGGGGGACGTAGGGCTGGTCCAAGTAGAGCTGCTTGAGCAGGGCGGAGAAGAAGGTGGCGGGGGAGAAGGCGGGACCGAGTTCGGCGAGGGCGGTCTGCTGGATGGGGGAGCGGCCGGGGTGGGTTTCGGAGTCGTCCTCGGATTGGTCGTATTCGGGGGCGGGTTCATTGGGGTTGGGTTCGAGGCAGGGGAGGTCCTCGGGCTCGACGGCGGTGGAGGTGTTGGCGGAGAGTTCGGCTTCGGCGTGGGCGATGGGCTCGGGGGGGCAGTCGTCGTTGGTTTGGTGGGGGGCGAGCTGCTGGGGTAGAGAAGCGGGTTCCTTCGGCAGGCTCAGGACAGGCTCTTCGCTGCGCTCAGGATGGAGAAGTTCTGGGTCGGTCTCGTTGAGGGATTCGCCAAAGGTGGTGTTGAGGTCGGGAAGATCTTCCCAGAAGAAGTCGCGGCGGTCGACGATTTTGCCGCCGCGCATGTGGAAGAGGTTGACCGCGAGCATTTCGTTTTCGAAGTGGAAGCCGAAGACGTCGGCGTCCTCGTCATCGGCGGAGGCGATGCGCTGCTTATCCTGGGCCTGGTGGACGGTGACGATCTGATCGCGAAGGCGGGCGGCGAGCTCGAACTGCATGTTGGCGGCGGCGGCCTCCATGCGGGCGGTGAGGAGTTTCTCGAGCTCGTTGGGGCGGCCTTCGAGGAAGAGCTGGACGTCCTTGATGGTCTGCTTGTAGAGCTCGGGCGTGGTGAGGCCATCGACGCAGGGGCCGAGGCAGCGCTTGATGTAGAACTGCAGGCAGGCGCGGGGGTGGTAGCGGGAGAGGTCGACCTTGCAGGAGGGAATGAGAAAAGACCGGTGGATGAGGTCGACCAGGCGGTGGGCGAGATTGCCGGGGAAGTAGGGGCCGAAGTAATGGCTGCCATCCTTGCGGAGGCGGCGGGTGACGAAGACTTTGGGGAAGCGGTCGGTGGTGGTGAGCTTGATGTAAGGGTAGGTCTTGTCGTCGCGGAGGAGGATGTTGAAGCGGGGCTTGCGCTGCTTGATGAGGTTGTTTTCGAGGGCGAGGGCTTCGCGCTCGTTGTCGACGGTGATGTATTCGACGTCGACGGCCTCGCGCATTAGCGAGCCGGTCTTGGCGTTGGCCTGCGAGGCTTCGAGGAAGTAGGAGCGGACGCGGGAGCGGAGGTTCTTCGCCTTGCCGACGTAGATGACCACGCCCTCGGCGTTTTTGTAGAGGTAGCAGCCTGGTTTGGCGGGGATGGTGCGGATTTTTGCGAGGAGGTCCATGGCGTGCGTGTGGCTCTCCCCTCAGTCTAGACGTTGTGGGAAGGTCCTGGCGGAGATGGGGTTGAGCGTAGATTTGACGTGGAAGTCGCACCAAAGTTCTCGCAGGGGATTGCACACGGGCTTTCATGGGGAGCTGAACGGAGGTAAACCGAATGGTTGCAGCGGCAACCCGGACAACATTTTGGCCAGTTGATTGCATCTCCTAACTTGCACACCTGCGTTCCACGCGGTGACGGATCCCCTACCGAGATCCAAGGAGACAAGGATTATGAGCACAGTTCGAAATGAAATTACGATTCCCAGTACGCGGTTGAAGTCGTCTGTGCCGGTTCTTCTGGTGGGTGCGCTTGCTTTGACTGCGGTCGTTGGTTGCTCAAGCAAAAACTATGTGCGGTCGCAGACGGCGCCGATTGTTCAGCAGACCAACGATCTCGACACGAAGACGGCTGCGGACCATCGCACGATTACGGACACGGATGAACGCGCGACGAAGGGGATCTCGGGTGCGATGACGGCTGCCAATGGAGCCGACCAGCATGCCCAGGCGGCGGGACAGGCCGCGGACTCCGCGAACAAGTCGGCCAAGGACGCCTATAACCGGGTGGACACGCTGAGCGGTATGGTGGCGAATCTGGACAACTACAAGCCGCTGTCGGATGTGAGCGTCACGTTTGGCTTCGACAAAGCGGTGCTGACGGCTGCGGACAAGAAGGAGCTGGATGCGATTGCGAGCTCCCTGACCAATGCGCGGGGTTACATCCTGGAGGTTACGGGCGGGACGGACTCGGTGGGAGCGGCGGATTACAACTACAAGCTGAGCCAGCGGCGGGCGGATGCGGTAGCGAACTACCTGCAGACCAAGTACAACATCCCGCCGCACAAGTTTTATCTGGTTGGCATCGGCAAAGATCAGCAGGTGGCCTCGGATAAGAGCGCGGCGGGTCGAGCGAAGAACCGCCGGGTGGAGATTCGGCTGCTAAGCAATATGTCGGGTGATACACCGGCACCGGCGGCCAGCCCTACCGGTTTGTAGCTTAGCCAAAGAGCTGTTTGGATCTTATTGAAACGCGTCTGCGATTTGCGGACGCGTTTTTCTTTGTGGCTAGTCCCTGGTGTGAAGGTAGACGATCGCCATGATCCCCGACGAGAGCAGCACCCAGGCGAACTGGTACCAGTAGAAGAAGGGAATGCCAAAGAGAGCGGGGGTGGAGCGGGCGTAGATCTGGGGGAAGAGCAGACCCGCGTAGGGAAGGAGCAGGAGAAGGAGCCAGGGCGTGGGCCTCTGCTTCGGTCGGTTGGATTCCTTTCCGGCAGGCTGCATGGAGAGAGGATAGACGATTCCTGAGATCTGCCCGGCAGTTTGATCGGGTAGAGTGGAGGCATGACGCAGCCCGCAATGGCGCCAGGAGCAAAGAGTGGAGACGCGGCTGTCGATGCGATGGATGGAGCTGCCGAGCCGATCGAGCGGGCGATAGCGATCATGGATCTGCTGCGATCGCCGGGAGGCTGCCCGTGGGATCGGGAGCAGACCTTTGAGAGCATCAAGCGGCACACGCTGGAGGAGACGTACGAGGTCTTCGATGCGATTGAAAGGCAGAGCTGGCCTGAGCTAAAGGATGAGTTGGGCGATCTTCTGCTGCAAGTCCTGTTCTATGCGCAGATGGCGAAGGAGGCGGGGTACTTCGACATCCGGGAGGTGGCGGGAAGTTTGAACGCGAAGCTGATTCGTCGGCATCCGCACATCTTTGCCGGTGTGACGGCGAAGGATTCCGATGCGGTGCTGAGAAATTGGGAGCAGATCAAGCGGGAGGAGAAGAGATCCGCGGGTAGGGGTGGGGAATCTTTGCTGGCGGAGGTTCCGCGCAATATGCCGGCGATGCTTGAGGCAAGCAAGCTGGGGTCGAAGGCGGCCAAGGTGGGGTTCGACTGGCCGAACGCGGCTGGACTGATGGACAAGCTGCGGGAGGAGATGGCTGAGCTGGAGGTTGAGATCGGTTCGGAGCCTGATGGCGAGATTGGAGCTCGGCCTGGAGCTCGGCCTGGGGCGCAGGCTTCGGCGGCTGCGGAAGAGGAGATGGGGGATCTGCTGTTTACGGCCGTGAATCTGGCGAGGCATGTGGGGGTGGATGCTGAGTCCGCGCTGCGGGGCGCGAATGCAAAGTTCCGGCGACGGTTTGCGAGCATGGAAGAGGAGGCGGGCGGGCCGGCAGCGCTGACCGAGCGGTCGCCGGAGGAGCTGGATGTGCTGTGGAGGAGGGCCAAGGTCGCCACGAGCGAGGTGGGCGGATCGTGACGGATGGGGGGAAGCCGGAGATCCGGATCGAGCCGATTGCGAGCCTGAGCGATCTCCAAGCGTGTGTGGAGTTGCAGACCGCCGTGTGGGGTTATAGCGAGGGCGATGCCATCCCGAGGCGCATGTTTGTGGTGGCGCAACGGATTGGCGGGCAGGTTCTGGGGGCCTTTGACGGCGAGCGGCTGGCGGGCTTTGCGATGGGACTACCGGGGTACAGGGACGGAGCCGCGTATCTGCATTCGCATATGCTGGCGGTACTTCCGGAGTACCGGAACGCGGGGCTGGGGCGGCGGTTGAAGATGGCGCAGAGGGAGGCTGCGATCGCGCAGGGATTCGATCTGATGGAGTGGACGTTCGACCCTCTGGAGATCAAGAACGCTCATCTGAATCTGGCGCGGCTGGGCGCCATTGCGCGGCGATACCAGGCGGACATCTATGGGCCGTCATCCTCACCGCTGCAGGGTGGGCTGCCGACGGACCGGCTTTATGCGGAGTGGTGGCTGCGATCGGAGTGGGTTTCAAGGCGGCTTGAGGGCGGCGGATCGGAGAGTGGCGAAGAATTTTCCGTGGTCGAGCGGGTTGGGGTTACTGCGGAGGTGTATACGTGGAAGGCTGACTCGGCTAAGCGGCACCTCGCGCTGGAGTTGCAGAGCCGGAACCGTGAGGCGCTCCAGAGTGCGTTCAACCGAGGTCTGGCGGCGATCGGATATGAGCTGAATGCTGCGGGCAATGGCAGCTTTCTGCTTGGGCGGGCTCCCGCGGAACTGCGAGGGAGCGAGACAGCAATGGGGCAAGAGAGAAGTTTGTGAGCGGCATCCTGCCTGACTACGTGAACGGCATTTCAACACAAAAGATTTCCAGGAACGACCGATGATAAACATTGACGCGATCCACCTGCGCGAGATCAATCTGCCGCTCGCATTCCCGTTTGAGACGAGTTTTGGCCTGACAACTGGCCGGCGCATTCTTCTGGTCGAGCTTGAGGCTGAAGGGCTGACGGCATGGGGCGAGTGTGTGGCGGGGGAGCATCCGTACTTCAGCGACGAGATGATCGACACGGCGTGGATTATTACGGAGACGGAGCTGGCGCCGCGGCTGCTCGATGTTGAGATTGCAGGTGGAGGAGACTGTCCCCGGCTGTTTGGGCAGGTGCGTGGTCATCGGATGGCGAAGGCTGCGCTTGAGAACGCGGTGTGGGAGCTGGCGGCGCGGAGGTCGGGGGTGTCGCTGGCGGAGACGCTGGGGGGGACGCGGACGGTAATTCCGTGCGGGGTTTCTATCGGGATTCAGCCATCGATCGACGCGCTGCTGGAGAAGGTGGAAGGAGAGCTGGCGGCGGGGTATCAGAGGATCAAGCTGAAGTGCATGCCGGGGTGGGATCGGGAGATCTTCGAGGCGGTGCGGGAACGGTGGCCGGAGATCCTGCTGAGCTGTGACGCGAACTCTGCGTATCGCATGAAGGACTTCGACCAGATTGCCACGTGGGACGAGTTTGATTTGCTGATGATCGAACAGCCGCTGTGGTTCGACGACTTTTATTTTCACTCGATGCTGCAGAAGAGGATCAAGACGGCGATTTGTCTGGACGAGTCAATCCGGAACCGAAGGGATGCTTTGGCGGCGATCGACATGGAGTCGTGTCGCATTCTCAACATCAAGGTGGGCCGCGTCGGGGGATTCAGCGAGGCGATCGCGGTGCACAATGCGGCAGCGGAGCGGGGGATTCCGGTGTGGTGCGGGGGGATGCTGGAGACGGGCATAGGGCGATCGCACAACATTGCCCTGTCATCGCTGCCGAACTTTTCCTTACCGGGCGATGTTTCCGCGTCGAGCCGCTACTGGACTCAGGACATCATTGAGCCGGAGGTCACGGTCAGCAAGAGGGGCGAGATCACGGTGCCTACCGGTGTTGGGAGCGGGTTCAGGGTTGACCGGCAACGGATCGAATCGCTGACGGTGCGGCGTGCGACTCTCCGGGCACGTGCGCGGGTGATGGCTTAGGACGGTGATGGCTTAGGACGGTGGTGGTTTAGACGAGGGCGCGGGCCGCGGCTTCAATTTGAGGGCGGAGGTGTGGCCAGAAGTATCCGAATTGCGTCCTGATAGCTGAGGGGGCCGGGCAGGGGTTGGAAGGCGGAGGCCTCGATGGTGGCGTTCTCTCGCAAGGTTTTGACCATCAGGGCGCGGACGGTCACCTGCTCGACGAAGCGGGTGAAGATCAGGCGATTTCCTCCGATTGTGGTCTGATCGAGGGCGACCTTACCGCCGGGATAGACATGCGCGAGCATGCCCCAGCCGACGTTGACGGCTCGGAAGACGGTGCCCTCCATGCGGAGCAGGTGCCGGGTCTTCGCGTCGATCCACATTCTTCCGCTCAGACCGGTGAGGGCTTCCGCGCTGGTGCTGGGGGGCGACCAGATGGGATTGGGGGCGTACTCGATGACGATCTGGCGAGTGCTTCCCGGGTGCTCGATCTGCGGCTGGCCAGGGGTGTAGGTGTAGAGCATTGCATCGGGCATGAAGCTGATGAGTTCGATCGCCAGCTTCTTTCCACTCTGGTCGCTGCGGATGTGTTTCGCGAACTCCGACGGGGAAGAGATCATCTCGTTCAGCCGATCTCGCTCGGCTCGGTCTTCCTCCTGGGAGAGAGGTCTGCCGTCCTTGAGGATGAGGCGAGCGACGGGTCCGTCCCTGGACTCGACCGTGTCTCGGACGCGATCGCCTTTGGCGTCGATGGTACGGATGCGATAGCGCAGATAGGAGTCGGGATGCTTGATGGCGCGGATCTCATTCGCGGCAACGTCGACGATCCAATTGCGAGGCGGAGCGCTGAGGAGGTTGGGGGGATTTACGGGCGATGAGGGACTTACGGAGCGCTTCACGACGTTGGCGTTGGCTACTGAAGAGACGAAGAACGGGGGAGCGGAGACGAGAAGCACGAGGAGCGTGAGCCTGGGGAGGCGAGCCGCCCATGTCTGATTTCGGATAGGTCTGGTGGGGCTCAGTGCCATCTAGTTTGCTGTCCTTAACCTTGAGCTTGCTTTGCAAGTATTGACTTCCTTGTTATGACGCATGAAGGAGCCGCAAAGTACCGCACCGGTTGCCTCGCGGATTGAGCTTGCGTATAGTTCGGGCAAGAGCGGTGCGATGGGCGCCGGCTCAGTGATAACAAGGAGTGGTGGATGAATCCAGCAGAGGGATCTACGATTATCGGCAAATCGATCACGATCCGGGGAGAGCTTTCCGGAGATGAGGACCTCTTTGTGGACGGAACGATCGACGGCTCGATCACGGTTGCGGAGAGCCGCCTGACGATAGGACCGAATGGGCGCGTGAAGGCGAACCTGATTGCGCGAGACGTGATTATTTTCGGGCAGGTTAGCGGGAATGTGCAGGCTACTGGATCGGTCGATCTTCGGCAGTCGGCTACGTTGAAGGGCGATATTTCGGCGGCGCGGCTGGCGATCGAGGAGAACGCGACGATTCAGGGCAAGGCGGATCTGACAATAGGTGCGCAAGCATCGCTGAAGACGGGGGCTCCGATGGCTGGGGCGGCCACTTCCGGGCACCAGGTCAAGTCGTAGTTGGGGAGCGAAGCGAGAGGGATGCGCAAGCTCTTTGGCGGCGGGGAGAGGTCTGGCGGCGGTCGCAAAGGAGGCGGCGATCGGATATCGAGGCACTCCAGCGGATGGAAGGAGCTGCTGAAGCACCTTCAGACTCACGAATCTTTGCGGGTGCTGGATATAGGACCGACCTCTTCGACGAATATTAATTTTGTAACGGGGCTGGGTCACAGTATTTATATGTCGAATTTAGTTGAGGATGCCGCCAAGCCTGAGTGGATGACGGTGGCGGGGCCGGGAGAGGCTCCGATTTTTGACGTGAGCCGCTTCCTGGCGGCGAATTTCAACTTCTCGGGCCGGACCTTTGACGTGGTTATTTTCTGGGACACGCTTGACTACCTGCCGGAGAGCCTTGTCGCTCCCCTGTTAGCGCAACTCAGGGAAGCGATGCCGCCTGGCGGCTTGCTGCTGGCTTTCTTTCATTCCAAGAGCAACACGACAGCGACGCCGGTCGACACGGCTTTTTATCGATATCACCTTACCGCAAACGATACGGTCGAGAAGAAGCTGGCGGGGAACCATGCCTTGCGGAACATCTACAACAATCGACAGATAGAGAATCTTCTGCAAGGTTTCGGCAGCTTCCGATTCTTTCTGGCCAAGGATAATTTGCGAGAGGTTATCGCGGTGCGTTAGACGCTTTGCCGGGGTGGACTGAGAGCGATGTTAGGAGAGGCTCTCAGATCCACCGTGGCAGAAAGTGTCACGGTTTGGCCGTAGTCTTCTTTCGCTCCGCCCATCGACGCTTCATTGCGTCGGCGATGCGCTTGCGACCTTCCGGGCTGAGTTTTCGTTTTTTGGAGGAGGGCGCCGATGCTGCGGGCGCGGGCGCGGAAGTATTTTTGCTGCCTTTGGGCCGCCCTGGACCCGCTCGCTTTACCTCTTCGACTCCGGCAAGCAGTTGACGAGCCTGTTGCAACTTAGAAATCTGAGCATCAATCTCAGCCAGGATGCGACCTACTTCCACGTGCGACCTCCATCTATGTTCCTATGAGTTCAGCGGATATAGCACAATAATTCGCCGCTGCATAAACTACCCTTCTGACGATACAGAAAGCGGTAACGGTCTGCAAACAATTCGTGGACTTAGATTTATTTTGCGCGACTATCTCGATTTAAGGTCTTAGCGGCGAGGTCTTCTTCGGAGGTGGTGATTGCATAGCCGGGGCCGTCGTGATCGACAAGATCGATGCGTGAGCTGCCCAAACCACGATTGACACCCTGGCTCACATGTTTCTGCAAGGCCTTCTGGATAGATTGCCGGTCTTGGACGTATTCGCTGGCTAATCGACTTACAGCATAGGTGAGAATGTCGCTGTGGTGGAGGTCCTGCATCTCCGGGCTGCGGCGGAGCTGAAGCCAGAGGCGATGGACGAGCTGCACATCATCCGACTCGATGGTTGGGGCGTGTGGACCGATGTGGAAGCTTAGCGCTTCTCCGTCGGGTTTGATGACGTAGAAGGTGAACTGGCGTTTCGGTTCGGGCAGAGCTTCCCAGGCTTGTCCTACGTGATAGGCCTGTTCTTCGGCGGTGAGTTTGGTAGAAAGGCCGCAGACTACCGCAGCTGCTTCAAGAGAGTTCGCGGTTTGCACAAGGGCTGCAAAGATATCTCCGGCAGGTACGACGAGGAGCGAGATGTGTTTTCCGAAGCTTTCCGCGACGGAGACGGCTTTGGTGAAGAGCATCTGTTCGTGCTCGCTGAAGAGCTGCTCGGAGGCATCAACGTACTCCGGCCCACCAGCGCCCATCATGCGGGCGGCGAGGACAATGAGGTCCTGGTCGTCGGTGTTGGTGTGGGTGAGGGCCCATTTGAGCGCGAAGGGAGCGGCTGAATCGCGCATGGTGACGACGACGGCTCCGGGACGGATCTGCAGAGCTTCCCGGCCGACGGAGTCCTGGTGCTCCAGCTGGAAGTGCTCCTTCATCTGGAGGGTGGTGAGATCGTGGCGACGCTTGTTATCTCTCTCCGAAAGGGTGAACACAAGGAAGAATGCGCCGGCAAAGATGACGCCACTCACGGTCGCCACGGATTTGGTAAGCAGATTGACGACGGCGGTTGTAAGCAGAACGAGGAAGACGGAGATAAGCCCGAGGGGAATTTCCGTCTTCCCTATCTTCAGATTCAGTGGGACCTTGGAGCTACGTTGCCCACGGAATTTCCAGCGGAGGAGAAGCATTGCGAGAGCATTGAAGGTAAAGCTCCAGATGACACCGAAGGCATAGGCCTCACCGATGACGATGACGTTGCCGCGGGTCAGAAGGATGACAAGCAGCTGCATGCCGGCGACCAGGTTGATGATGCGGTGACTGGTGCCGTACTTTTTCTGCGGTCTCCGGAACCAATCGGTGAGCACGCCATCTTCGGCGACACGCATGAGGACGCCGGTGGATCCGACGATGGCGGTGTTGACGGCTCCGCCGAGGATCAGGAAGCCGACCAGGACGACGAAGACCCGAAAGACGGCTCGGGCGAGAGGAGGGCCGACCATGTTCATCGCCATGCCGGCGATGAGGTTGTCGCGGTAGACATGGACGCGAACGGCGTCGGGGATGATCATGACGGCGAGAAGCGAACAGAGACCGGTAAAGAAGAAGCTGTAGACGGCGATGACGAGAGCGGCGCGCTTGAGGTTTTTGAGCTTTGGGTGCTCGATCTCGCGATTGACCTGCGCGAGCGACTCTTCGCCGCTCATAGCGAGGACGGAGTGTCCAAAGGCCATAAGGACGCCGAAGAGACCGAGTGAGGCGGCGAAGCGGCTGCCTTTGAGGAAGCCGAGGGCGGCGTCACTGAAGTGGAGGTTGGAGGGTGTGGGGAAGGGCGGAAGATGGGCTCCGCGGTGAAGAACGGTGAGAGAGCCCCAGGCGAGAAGAAGGACGACCATGACGGTCGTGATCTTCATGATGTCGAGGGCTTTCTGGCTGGACTCCTCGATGCCTTTGATGTTTTGCCACCAGAAGTAAAGGGTGATGACGATGGCGATGGCGGCCGAGGACAGATCGGGCCGGAGGTGGGGGGTGAGGTAGGCTGCGGGATGGTAGCGATGGGCGGCGAAGCTCGTGAGGTCATTGAGCATGCCGACGACGTACTGGCCGGCGGAGACGCCCGAGATCGGGCCGGTGAGGACGTAATCGAACATGAGCGCGGAGACGCTCAGTTTGGCGAAGGTGCCTCCGAGAGCCTCTTTCACGATGCGGTAGACGCCGCCCCTGGTGAACATGGAGCAGCTTTCGACGTAGACGGCACGAACGGCGAAGGAGAAGGTGACAACGCCGAGGATGAGCCATGGGGCTGATTTGCCTACGGCCTCTTCGGCGATGCCGCCGGCGTAGAAGGCCGAGGAGCCGAGATCGTTCAGAACGATGGCGGCCGCGCGCCAGAAAGAGATAAACGTAAGCATGACCGAGGACGCCACGACGAGGCGGACACGGTTCGATGGCGGAAGAGCGGGGGATTTTGTGAGGGAACCCATGATGAGCGGACGCCGTGTTGCGAGGGCCTCCTAGAAAGTACCATCCAATACAAAGATTACGGGCGAGTTCGAGGATCGCGAATACGAAGCACAAGAGTCAGCTAAGATCAGTCACCTTTTCTTCATCGCTTGTCGACACTTCGCGCACAAAGCGAATGAGGCTTAGGATGACGACCAGGGCTGAGACAGCCATTCCCGCGAAGAATAGAGGCACAACGATTTTGGCGAAAAGAGAGAGCAGAGCTTCGGCCACAGATTGATTGTAAACTTCGCGGCGCGGCCGATGCTAGACTTCAGCTGCGATGGTCCGGATTTCCGCGCGGCTATGGATGTTGGTGGCTCTCTCCGGTGTGCTGCAGGTGCTGGCTTTCCCGATTGCGGGACCGGTGCCGCTATGGCGATGTGCGATCTGCTGGTTTGCGCTAGTTCCCTTCCTGGTGGCGCTGCTGGATGAGCGAGATGGGCAAGGTCGGCTTAGTGCGCTCCGGGGAGCGCTTCTGGGGTATGGATGCGGAATTCTTTGGTACCTAGGTAATTGTTACTGGATCTACCAGACGATGTATCTATACGGCGGTCTCCCGCGACCGATTGCATTTGGAATTCTGATTCTGTTTTGTTTGTACCTGGGCCTTTACCACGCGCTGTTCGGATGGCTGGTGGTGGTGGTGCGGCGGTCGAAGGTGGGCCGACAGGGTGCGCTGCTGCTGGTCCCCTTCTTATGGGTGGCTGTGGAGCTGGCTCGTGCGCGGATCACGGGCCTGCCGTGGGATCTGCTGGGAGTTGCGCAGGTCGACAATCCGCTGCTGATACGACTGGCTCCTTACACGGGGGCTTATGGTCTGTCGTTTGCCATTGCGGCGGTGAATGCGCTTTGGCTGGTCCGGATTGTGGTGAAGGAGCGACGATGGACGCGACCGGCCTTGACGCTGGTGGGCGTGCTGCTGGTTGTGGTGTATGTCTTCGGGCTGCGGAGGAGGGGGCTTCCGGCGGTTGCCGATGCCTCGGCAAGGGCTACTCTGCTCCAGGAGAATCTGGAGGTGGGCGCGGCGAACACTGGGCCGCAGGAGACGGGGCAGCAGATGTTGAACGAGTTTTCCCGGTTGTCGCTTGCGCCTGCGCGTGGAGTTCTGTCGGGAATTCCGGAGATGGCGGGGACGAGGGTTGTGGTGAGTGCGGGCCGAGGAGGTCCGGTGCTGCCTTCCGATCTGGTGGTGTGGCCGGAGTCGCCTGCGCCCTTCGAGGAGCAGGATGAGGCGTTCCGGGCGGGGATGTCCGATCTAGCGCGAGCTGCTGGAGCGCCCATTATTGTGGGCAATATCGCTTTCGAGCGGAGTTCCGATCCTGCGAACAAGCGGGGATACACGCTGCGGAATGCGGCCTCGTTTGTCGCGCCCGATGGCAGCTTCCTTGGCCGCTACGACAAGATGCACCTGGTGCCATTTGGCGAGTACGTGCCGTTCAAGCGGGTGTTTTTCTTCGTGGGGAGCCTGCTGGCGGAGGTGGGTAACTTTGAGCCAGGCCAGAGCCGGGCAATCTTTGCGGTAAACGGACATCGGTATGGAACATTTATCTGCTATGAGTCGATCTTCGCGGACGAGGTGCGGCAGTTTGTGACGGGCGGGGCGGACGTGCTGGTGAATATTTCGAATGATGGGTGGTACGGAGATACGAGCGCCGCGTGGCAGCACCTGAATATGGTTCGGATGCGAGCGATCGAGAACCACCGGTGGGTGCTGCGGGCGACCAATACGGGAGTAACGGCGGCGATTGACCCGTCGGGGCGGGTGACGGCTTCGGCTCCGCGACACGTCCGGACGGCGATCCAGGTTCGCTTTGGGTATGAGCACGATTTGACGTTCTATGCGAGGCACGGAGACCTCTTTGCCTATCTGTGTGCCGCGATTGCCACAGGTGCTCTCGGGTGGAGTTTTCTTGCGGCCGGGCCACGACGTGGAGATGACCTAGAATGATGAGATTATGTTGACCGATCTTGAGTACGCCTACTCCCCGGTTCGCGATAAGGTTCGCGATCTGCGGGAGTATCTTTGACTCCGCTCGTCTGAAGCGCGAGCTTGCCGCGGTGGAAGAGAAGATTGGCGACCCGGCGGTGTGGGCCGACGGGGCGAGGTCGCAGCCGTTGATGCGAGAGCGGAAGCGGCTGGAGACGCTGCTGGCGGATGATGCGGAGCTGGGCCGCAGAGGCGACGATATCGAGGCGTATTTCGATCTTGCGCGCGAGGGCGAGAGTGTCGAGGCCGACCTTGATCGCGAGATCAAGGGGCTGGTGGAGTATTCGGAGAAGCTCGAGAGCAAGACGATGCTCTCGGGCGAGACGGATACCCTGAACGCGATCGTGGTGGTGCATCCGGGCGCGGGCGGGACGGAGAGCCAGGACTGGGCCGAGATGCTGATGCGGATGTATATCCGATGGGCGGAGCGGCAGGGCTTCAAGGTGGAGCTGAACGAGATCCAGGATGGGGATGAGGCGGGGATCAAGTCGGCGACGTTCACGATCTCGGGCGAGTATGCGTTTGGTCTGCTGTCGGGGGAGACGGGGGTGCACCGGCTGGTGAGGATCTCGCCGTTCGACTCGGCGAAGCGGCGGCATACGTCGTTCGCGAGCGTGTATGTTTCACCGGAGATTGACGACACGATCGTGATTGACATCAAGCCGGATGAGCTGCGGATCGACACGTATCGATCCGGGGGCAAGGGTGGGCAGCACGTGAACACGACTGACTCCGCCGTGCGCATAACGCATTTGCCTACGGGCCTGGTGGCGGGGTGCCAGAACGAGCGCTCGCAGCACAAGAACAAAGAGCGGGCGATGAAGATGCTGCGGTCGCGACTGTATGAGTACGAGCTGGACAAGCAGAAGGCGGTGACCAGGAAGCTCGAAGATTCGAAGCTGGATATTGGGTTTGGGTCGCAGATTCGATCGTATGTTTTGCAGCCGTACCGGATGGCGAAGGATCTGCGGACGCGGGTTGAGGTGGGCGATGTGGACCGCGTTCTGGACGGGGATCTGGAGCCGTTTATCCGGGGGTACCTGCGAATGCGTCGTGAGGGCGGGGTTCCGGCGGTGGTGGATGAGGATGATCTGGGGTGATGGATGTGGGAGGTTGGGCGCAACGTTAAGCGCAGGGAGAGGGCGAGTATGAAACAGGGGGCAAATGCGGACGGCCAAGTGAGTTCGGGTGAGTTGATCAAGCAGCTAGCGGCGCTGCTAAACGGTGGTCAGGCCCATGCCGGATTTGAGGCCGCGGTGAAGGATATGCCGGTAGAGCTGCGGGGCAGGGTGCCGGAGAATGTGCCTTACTCGGCGTGGCAGATGGTGGAGCATCTGCGGATTGCGCAGCGGGATATTTTGAATTTCAGCGCTCCACCTACAGGTGGGTATCACCCGCTGAAGTGGCCTGAGGACTATTGGCCCAGGTCGGCGGAGCCACCGTCGGCGGGTGCTTGGGACCAGACGATTGCGACGATTCGAAGTGATCGGGAGGCGTTCGTGGGCCTGCTTATGAAGCCCGAAGCTGACCTGACGAAGCCGTTCCGGTGGGGAGAAGGGCAGAACCTGCTGCGGGAGGCTCTGCTGATTGCGGATCATACGGCGTACCACACGGGGGAACTGGTGGTAATTCGCCGGCTTCTGGGTGCGTGGAAGCAGGAGGCGGCGTGAATGAAGCGAATGTGATTCGGGAGATGCTGTTTGGCGAGGGTGCGGGAACGCCGCGAAGCGTGGCGGTGATCGGGCTATCGGAGCGGCCGGACCGACCGAGCCATTACGTCTCGGCGTACATGCAGGCGCAGGGGTACACGATTTATCCGATCCATCCCGGACTGACTTCGGTGCTGGGGGAGCGGTGTTACGGAGCGCTCTCGGTGCTGCCGGTCAAACCGGATGTGGTGAATGTGTTCCGGCTGCCCAGCTTTATTCCGGCGATTGTGGACGAGATGATTGCGCTCGGTCTGGCGAACCTATGGGTTCAGCAGGGGATTGTGAATCGCGAGGCGGCGGCGCGAGCTGAGGAAAGCGGGATCCGGGTGGTGATGGATCGCTGCATCATGGTGGAGCATCGGGCTGGACTGCGGTAAGGAGGCTGCGCTGATGGGGCGGCAGTCCTGACAGGTTCGCGGGGTGCAGCCTACAATTCTGTTAGATGAAGATTCGTCGATGTGAATTGATGGTGCTTGCCTTTGCGGCGGCGCTCTTTCTTAGTTTGTCCGCGAGTGCGCAGATCCAGGTGGTTGGAGATGGCGGACCGGGTCCGGTCAAGGCGCAGCATCTTACGGCTGAACTGACGTCGGTGGGGCCGGCGATCGCACCGGGTGGAACGCTGCAGGTAGGGCTGGTGCTGACGCTCGAGGACAAGTGGCACGTGTATTGGAAGAATGCGGGGGACTCGGGCGAGCCGCCGAAGATTACATGGACGCTGCCGAAGGGCATCACGGCTGGACCGATGCAGTTTCCGATTCCGAGCCGGCTGCCGCTCGAGCCACTGATGGACTTTGGGTACGAGGATAAGGTCGCGTTTCCGGTCGAGATCATGGCCGCGAAGAACGTTAAGCCGGGACCGATACACCTGGATGCGAGGATCGACTGGCTGGTGTGCCGCGAGGTGTGCCTACCGGGGAAGGCGCACCTGGGTCTTAATTTGATGGTGGCGCTGAATGCTCCGCCACCGCCGGGTGAGCCTGTGGGTGCGCTGGGGGAGGCTCTGAATGACCTGCCGGAGCCGCTTCCGGAGAAAATGCACCTGACGGTGAATGGGGGCAAGACGGATTTCGTGTTTACGCTGCTGACTGGCGACAAGGAGACGGATGGGGAGTTTTATCCGTTCGACCAGGACCAGATTGCGAACGCGGAGGACCAGATTTCGGAGCCGATCCCGGGTGGCTTGCGGATACGCGTGAAGCGGGCCGAAGACTTGAAGCAGCTGCCGAAGCAGATCCATGGGCTGATCAAGCTGAGCGATGACCAGGCTTATGATGTGACGGCGGCGGTGGTTCCCGGGGAGGTCGCTGCAGCAGCGGGGGAGAATGGAGCGGGTCCCGAGGCGAGTCAATCGACTGCAGTGGGAGCGATCGGCCTGGCGTTCCTGGGCGGGATCATCCTGAACCTGATGCCGTGCGTGTTTCCGGTTTTATTCCTCAAGGGGCTGGCGCTGGTGCAGACCTCGGCGGGCGAACGGAGAACGCTTCGAGCTCATGGGGCGGTCTACACGCTTGGAATTCTGGTGTCGTTCTGGGTGATTGTGGGCGTGCTTCTGGCGCTGCGGGCGGGTGGGAGCCAGGCTGGATGGGGATTTCAGCTGCAGTCCCCGACCTTTCTGGCGGTGCTGGCGATGGGACTGTTTTTCTTCTCGATGTCGCTGGCGGGGCAGTTCGAGCTGGGGCTGTCGATTACCAGCACCGGCGATTCGCTGACGCATAAGGAGGGATATGCGGGCAGCTTCTTTACGGGAGTGCTGGCGACGATTGTGGCGACTCCGTGCACGGCTCCGCTGATGGGTGCGGCGATCGGATTTGCGCTGGCACAGCCGGCATGGATTACGTTTGCGGTGTTTACGGCACTGGGTCTGGGGTTGGCTTTGCCGTATGTGCTGTTGACGCTGCAGCCGGCGTGGACGCGTCTGCTGCCGCGACCGGGTGCGTGGATGGAGACGCTGAAGCAGCTGACGGCGGTGCCGTTGTTTGCGACGGTGATCTGGCTGACGTGGGTGTATGGGCGGTTGTACTCGGGTGCGGATGCTGCGGCGGGGCAGGGAAGCGACCACATTGCGCGGCTGCTGCTGGGGTTCCTGCTGCTGGCAATTGCGGGATGGGTGTTGTCGAAGTGGCCGGCTCGAGGGGGAGCGACGATCGCGGCGCTGGTGATTGGTGCGATCGCGTTTGCGACGCCGCTGTATACGTCGAAGGATACGACGCTGGTGTGGCGGCCCTATACGCAGGCGAACTTCGATGCGGCGAGGGCGGCAGGGCAGCCGATTTTTATCGACTTCACGGCGGCGTGGTGTTTATCGTGCCAGGTGAATGAGCGGCTGGTGCTGAAGTCGGCTGAGATCCAGCACGAGTTCAGCGTGCACAAGGTGGCGCTGATCAAGGCGGACTGGACGCAATATGATCCTGCGATTACGCAGCAGCTGGCCTCGGTGGGGCGCAGCGGTGTGCCGACCTATGTGCTGTATCCGGCGGGCGCGGAGAGCAAGGCGGATGTGCTGCCGGAGCTGCTGACGAAAACGATTGTGATGGATGCGCTGCGGAGAGATTTAAAGTAGACGAGAATGCGGGCTGGCGAAGGGTGGCAGGCAGTCGTCCAGACCTACCGCTTTCCTTTCCTGATTTGCTGGATGTCTTCCATGCGTTGTGCGAGCTGCTTTTCGCGACCTTCCTGAGTGGGCTGGTAGTAGCGGCGACCGGCGAGCGATGGAGGCAGGCACTCCATAGCGGCGACGCGGCCTTCGACGTCGTGGGCGTACTGATAGTCCTTCCCGTAGTCGAGCTGCTTCATGAGGTGGGTGGGTGCGTTGCGGAGATGGAGGGGGACGGGATCGGCGGCGGTGGCTTCGATGTCGGCCTGGACGGCGCTGTAGGCGGTGTAGACGGCGTTTGACTTGGGAGCGAGGGCGAGGTAGATGACGGCCTGTGCGAGCGCGAGTCCGCCTTCGGGCTGGCCAAGGAAGTGCATGACGTCGCGGGCGGAGAGGCAGAGGTTGAGGGCTTCGGGAGCGGCGAGGCCGATGTCCTCGACGGCCATGCGAACGACGCGGCGGGCGACGTACATGGGATCTTCGCCGGCCTCGAGCATGCGGGCGAGCCAGTAGAGGGAGGCGTCGGGGTCGGAGTTGCGCACGCTCTTGTGCAGGGCGGAGATGATGTCGTAATGTTGCTCGCCCTTTTTGTCATAGAGCAGAACGCGTCGCTGCATGGCTTCGGCTGCGAGGGCTTTGGTGATGAGGTGCTGGCCGCGTCCGGCGGCCAGCCTGGCGGAGACATCGAGTGCGTTGAGGGCGTTGCGGGCGTCGCCGCTCGAGAAGGAGGCGATAGTGGCGAGGGCGTCGTCGTCGGCTTCGATGCCGGAGCCGCCGAGGCCATGCTGGGTGTCCGAGAGGGCGCGGCGGAGGAGGCCGACGATCTGATCTTCGGTGAGGGCGGTGAGGGTGTAGACGCGGCAGCGGGAGAGGAGCGCGGCGTTGATCTCGAAGGAGGGGTTCTCGGTGGTGGCGCCGATGAGGCGGATGGCTCCGCGTTCGACGTAGGGGAGGAAGGCGTCCTGCTGGGCCTTGTTGAAGCGGTGGATCTCGTCGACGAAGAGGATGGTTCGGGAGCCGAAGTCCGCAGCCTTTTCGGCCTCGACCATGACCTGCTTGATCTCCTTGATTCCGCTGAGCACGGCGGAGAACTCGATGAAGCTGGCCTGGGTGACCTGCGCGATGATCTTGGCGAGGGTAGTTTTGCCGACGCCGGGCGGACCCCAGAAGATCATGGAAGTGGCGTCGTCGCTCTCGATGGATAGGCGCAGCGGCTTTCCGTCGCCGAGGAGGTGCACCTGCCCGGCGAACTCGGCGAGAGATCGCGGGCGCATGCGGTCGGCGAGGGGAGCGCGGCGGTCGGGGGCGCGGGACGCGTCGGAGATCGGCGACACGTCGAAGAGGCTCACAGGCGAACTCCTACGCTCGCTCGCTGGCGGTGCGCTTCGTAGAGGATGATGGATCCGGCTACGGCGGCGTTGAGGCTTTCGACGGGACCGGCACAGGGGATGGTGATTCGTCCGTCGGCGATTTCGAGCCACTCCGGATCGAGACCCGCGCCCTCGTTGCCGACGAGGATTGCGACGCTGCCGGTGAGGTCGACGTCTCCGAGCTCCCAGGTCTCGTCGGAGCCGACGCCCTCTCCTATGGCAGCGAGAAGTCTTACGCCGCGTTGTTTCAAGGCGAGTACGGCTTCGAGGTCGGCGGTGACGACGGGGACGCGGAAGATGGATCCTACGCTTGCCCGGAGAGCCTTTCCGTTCCAGGGGCTGACGGTGCCGGGAGTGGTGAGGATGCCGGTGGCTCCGAAGGCTTCCGCGGACCTGACCAGTGTGCCTAAGTTGCCGGGGTCCTGGAGGCCGACAGCGATGAGGATGAGGGGCACGCCACCCATGACGGTGCCGATGGCGGCGACGGGAGGTAGAAGGAGGGCGGCGATGCCCTGGGGGGACCGTGTGTCCACCAGGCTTTCGAAGACGTCGTCGGTGAGGCGTAGAACTTCGATGGAGGCGGGGACGTACCCGGGCAAGGAGCGGTGCTCAGCCAGGAAGATGGTTTTGAGCAGCATGCCGCTGCGAAGCGCCTCTTCAAGCAGGTGGTTGCCTTCGATGGCAACGAGGCCTCCGGCAAGCCGGGCCCGGCCGGCGAACGCGCCCCGGAGCTGTTTGACGCGGACGTTGTTTCTGCTGGCGAAGACAATATCGGTCTGCGGCATTGTTTTGAAGTTTACGCTTTGGCTGCTGTGCCCGCCTCCCCGACGCCGTCCGGAGCCATCACCGGAGCGAGTGACTGTGCTAGGCTGCGGTTTCGAGATACTTCTTCGAATTGCGCGCGTGGCCGCGTTGGGGAAGACTGATTTGCAAGGGAGAGACGGTTTGCAAGCTGAGACACTTCGCATTCATCCCGACGAGCCGGAAGCTGCACCTGTCGATCGCGTTGTGCAGGCGTTGAATGCGGGGCAGGTGGTTGCGTTTCCGACCGACACGTTCTACGGACTGGCGGTGGATCCGGTTAATTTGCGGGCTGTGGACCGGATTTACGAGTTGAAGACGCGAGCCCGTCACAAGCCGCTCTCGCTGTTGATCGCGGACGTCTGCCAGGCGTATGAGCTGGCACCGACGATCGACGGCGCCTTCGACCGGCTTGCGGAGAGGTTCTGGCCCGGGCCGCTGACGATGATCGTGAAGGCCGGTGCAAAGCTGCCGCTGCGGGTGACGGCGAACACCGGCAATGTGGCGCTGCGGGTTCCGGAGGCGCCGATCGCACGAGCGATTGTGAGGCGGCTGGGGCTTCCGATCACGGCGACCTCGGCGAATCTAGCGGGTCTGCCCGAGTGCACGTATGCCAACTGCGTGCGGGAGCAGCTGGGGGACAAGATTCCGTTGATTGTGGACGGCGGGCCTACGGGACGGACGGTGGGAACGACGATCGTCGATCTTTCGGGCGGCGGCAATTCGTGGATGATTCTGCGAGAAGGTGCGATCTCGACGCATGAGATTGCGCTGACTCTGCAGCGGTAGCCGCGACCCGAAGAGTTGCCGAGGTTGTTTGTGCCGTAGACTTTGGTCTCACCCTTTATGGCCGTTTCCGAGACGAATGCGCGAAGTTCCAACCTGCGTCCGCGGAGACGTCTGCATCTGCTTCGACGTTTGCTGGGCCTTTTTCTGCTGGTGGCGCTGGTGTGGTCGATTTACGTTTACCAGAAGATCGCCGAGGTCGCGAGCGAGGACGACGCGGTGCCAGCGGATGCGATCGCGGTCTTTGGCGCGGCGGAATATTCGGGCCGACCTTCCCCGATCTTCCATGCGCGCCTGGACCACGCGGTGGAGCTGTATCAGAAGCAGATTGCACCGTATGTGATCACGTTGGGAGGGGGGAGCGACAAGGATTCAGGCAACACGGAGGGAGGCGTCGGGCGGGACTATCTTCTGGCTAAGGGTGTGCCGTTCACGAACATTCTGGCTGAGACGCGATCGATTGATACAGAGCAGCAGGTTCACCGGCTGGCGGCGATTGCGAGGGAGCATGATTTCAAACACATTGTGGTGGTCTCGGATGCGACGCATCTTTTTCGCATTCGCGAGCTGTGCGAAGAGGCCGGACTGGACGTGTACACGTCGCCACGGCCTGCGGTGGGGCATATCAGCAACTACGATCTATTTCTCAGGTACGTCCACGAGATTTTAAGCTACACGTCGTTGAAGCTGGATCTACAGGGAAGCTCCGTGCACCGCTGGCTCGAGGGCAAGGGCGATGATTGAGCTGGATCCATGCTGAGCGGCGGAGAGCAGAGGCGCGGGAGACGGAGCTAGGGGGGAGCGAGGCCGGAGCGCGTCATGAGAAAGAAGCTGAGCGCGGCGACGGCGGTTGAGGCCAGGTTCACGACGTCGTTTCCGATCCATCCGCGACGTTCGAGCGTGGCGCCGAGAAGGCTATCCGAAAGGAGGCCCAGGAATCCGGCGGTGAAGACGAGAGCCTCCGTAGGTCCGGAGAGGCGCAGCGCGGCTCCGCCGATGAGCACAACCGGGAGGCTAGCGGCTACGCCGGCGAGTGTTCCCCAGGCGCTGATACCGCCGTCGGTTCCCCGGCGCACGCGGCGAAAGCCTGTGAGCATGTAGGTCCGTGTACCGAAGGCCTGACCGATCTCGGACGAGACGGTGTCGGCGGTGGCTTCGGCGAGAGCGGCGAGACAGGCTGCGGAGAGAGTGAGCGGATCGACAGGCAGCTTCAATCCCGCCGAGACCGCGGCGTAGGCGCCGATGGGCGTGACGACGAGGGCGGCGATGCCGACGTTAGCCAGAACCTGCGCGGCGGTGCGGCCGCCGCTTCGTTCGGCAAGACCGTAGGCCAGCTTCTGTTTTCTGCCGGCGCGAGTCGCGGCAAAGGTCAAGACAACGAGAGCGATCAGGGGTGGAAGAGCGCTATGGAGCAGCGGGCTCTCGAGGTCTCTGGTCCACCAGGTGATGCAGAAGCAGGCGATCGCACCGGCGGCGGCTCCGCTGACGGTGGCCGAGCGCAGGCCTCCGGCGATGGCGGCAAAGGCAAGGCTGACGGCGGCGATCTTGTAGCGTCCTCCCTGTTCGCCCGAGCTCAGGATGCCGAGCACAATGCTTGCGCCGATCGCGGCTGCGACGAGGGAGGTGAGCAAACGGCTCTGCCATCGATCGCGCGCGTCAGGGATCGCCTTTCGCGGCCTTGGCCTGGCGTCTCGAGCCGGTTCTACCTCTTCTGCCACGCTTGCGCCCTCCCCCCTGATTTACAATCGAAGACTTGAGCATAGCCAAGCCAGAACGATTGTGGGAGCACTTTTGCAGCCAGCAACGAAGGTAGTCAAGTTTGAATTAGAAGGACCGGCTGCACGGACTGGCCGACGATCTCTCCTCGGATCTATTTTGAGCGCTGCTCTTCCCGGGGGAGCCCTGGTTTTTGCGCTCGGTTGCGGAAACAGCTATCGACCGGTCGTCACGGCAATTAATCCGGTGGGACCGGCGGTGCAGCCTCAGAAGTACGCGGTCGCGATCTCGCAGCCGACACCGACCGGCAATGGCCTGCTGACGATCGTCGACTTCAGCGGAGATTCGATTCTGATCAACGCGACGCTGGGGATCGCGCCCTATTACCTTGCGCTTGATAGCAGCGGAACGACGGGGTACACCCTGGACGGGGATGGGACGGTGAACAGCTTCGACATTTCGCCTCAGCTGCTGTCGAATCAGATTCTGCAGACGACACTGATTCCCAGTCGACCGCTTCCCAACAGCATCTTTCCGCAGGGCACGAACGTGTACATCACAGAGCCGGGGCGAAACTTTGTTGCGCAACTGCAGAGCAGCCCGCCTGAGCTTCGGCAGGAGCTTCCCGTCGGTCCAAATGTGGTCTATGTCGCCGGTGTGGCGAATGCCCCGCGGATTTACGCGATCAGCCAGAACACGGGTGGAAACGGCCAAGTGACTCCGATTGAGACAGCGAGTAACACGACCGATACGCCGATCCCGGTTGGCCAGCAGCCTGTGTACGGAGTGATGACCGCTGATGGGAGGCGCGCGTTCATTCTGAACCGAGGAAGCAATACGGTCAGCGTCGTGAACGCGCAGACGAACCAGCTTGATCGCCCGACGCTGGTGCCAGCGGGTACGATTCCGGTCGGTACGGGCCCAGTGTGGGCCGATCTCGCACCGGTAAGGACGGAGCTTGCGATCTTGAATGGCGGCAGTAACGGATCGCGCGGGTCCGTGAGCCTGATCAGTATCCCGCTCTGTTCGGCGGTAGCTCTTCCCACGAACCCGAACTGTGATCCGAACAATCCCGTGGACGCGGTCGGGTTTGGGCAGGTGCTTGCAGACGTGCCAGTGGGGGCCAACCCGGTGGTTGTCTCGGTGCTGCAGGACGGCACTCGGGCGTACGTTGCGAACTTCGGCGATAACGTTCCGTGTCCAACGTCGATTCCCGCGGCTTCAGCGATTCCGCCCAGGGCTGGTTGCGGAACGGTGAGTGTGGTGAATCTGACGACGAATACGGTGACTGCGACGATTGCGGTTGCGGGCCATCCAACGTTTCTCGCGTCGACGACCGGGACGCCAACCGGAAAGGTCTACGTGACGTCGACCGAGACGAGTCTGATGACGGTCCTCCGGACAGATATCGACACGGTGCAGACCTACATCGACCTTCAGGGAGCGGGCGGCCAGGTCCGCATGACGGCTCAGTAGGCGAAGTCAACCAAGTTGAAAGGGACATCCTGATGGGATGTCCCTTTTTGTGCAGCGAAGCGAGGTTATCAGGCCCCGGCGGCAGTTCCCGCGAGGATGATGGGCATGGTGGGCGTCTGTGCGCCGCCCTCATTTTCGACGGTGATGCCGAAGGCCTTTGCTACAAGACCCGTGGGAATCTGGGGAAGGACGAGAGTTGCATTTCCGCGGGCATCGGGGTGAAAGATTCCGACCGCTACGGGCGCCTGACCGTTTGCCGGGATCAACCAGAGCTCGTAGACCTTTGCGCTATCCAGTGGAGCGAAGTTGTTGGCAGCGAAGAGGAGAGCCCCTTTGTCGGCAACGTAGGTGACCCTGCCCTGGGGCACGGCGGCATCCTTGCTTCGGGTCAAAGTCACGCGAGTCGCGGTGGGATCTTTGAGGATATCCATCACCTGCCGCGCAGCAGCGGCATCAGCGGAGAGTCTTGCCAGATCGGAGTGATCCTGTGCCAGATCGGCATGATCCTGGGCCAGCGTACCGCGCATGGCCTGGCTCTCGTGATAGAAGTTGCCCGTAGTCACGGCGAGGCCGGCGGCTACCGCCCAACCCAGCCAGGGCACGATGCGTCCGATGCCCTCGGATCTGCGAGGGAGATCGTCATCCGTAGGCCGGCCCGCATCGCCGCGGCGGCCGATACTGCTGATCTCGGTTGCGGTTCCCGGCCCGGCCCCGTAGGCGGCGGCGCCACGCGCTGGGGGCTCGGACGCCTGGTCGGAGGCTGGGTCTGACGAGCGGTCGATGGAGCGCATCTTTTGCTCGCGCCCGATCTGGGCCAGCAGACGCTCCCGCGCCATTGCCGGAGGGGAGTGCATCTCGACGGTGGTGGCGTAGATGGCGAGATCGCCCTGTACTTCGGCGAGTTCGCGGCGTAGATCCTGGGAGGATTCCACAATAATTTTGGCTTGCATCTCCTCCTCTTTGGAGAGGAGTTGCATTGCATACAAGGCAAGATCGTCTTGATCGAATTGTGTGTTGTCGCTCATGCCTTGAATGCCTTTCTCAGCGTAAGAAGCGCGCTGCGGATTCGTGTTTTCACCGTACCCAGAGGGTCGCCCGTCATCTCGGCGATCTCGGAGTGCGTCAGACCATCGAAGAAGGCCATTTCAAGCGTCTTCCTCTGTTCCGGCGGCAGCTTCTGGATGACGCTGCGCGCCCGTTCCATCATGCTGTCCCGCTCTGCTTCAGCGGCCAAGTTGTAAGACGAGGGAAGAAGCATCTCGTCGACCTGCTCGGTCGGTCGTTTGCGCCGGAGCGCATCGATCGATCGATTGCGTGAGACGACAGCGAGCCAACCGCCCAAGCTGCCGCGCGTTGCGATGAAGCCATCCGGGCTGCGCCAGATCTGCATAAAGATCTCTTGCAACACGTCCTCGGCGGAGGCGGGATCGCGAAGCACGCGAAGCGCTACCGAGTACACGACCTTGGAGTAACGATCGAACAACGACGCCATCGCCAGCTCATCACCCTTATGCACGAGCAGAAGTAATGAAGCATCGTCTTCCGACGATGGGGGGTAAGCGTTTTGTACTCCCGTGTCTCTGTACATGGAAACGTACCTACATATGGAACAGATTGGATAACATTAGCCGTTTGTACACATTCGAGTACTCGTTGGTAACGTGAGGCAACTCACGGCGACACCAGAACACACCAACTCTACCCCAAAAGCCTCTCGTGTGTACGGTCCCGGAGCCTTGCTTTGTGCGCTGTAACCTTGGAGGTGAACAGCTTGAATCTATTTGCATTAAGTGTGAAAGGCAGGATGTCCTTGGGCAAGGCTCGCTTGGATGTGGTGGTGTTGGAGCAGGGGTATGCCGCATCACGGGAGCGCGCTCAAGCTCTGATCCTGGCTGGCCGGGTGTTGGTAAATGAGCAGAGGGTCGACAAGCCGGGAGCCTCGGTCGACACGCTGTCGACGATTCGACTGCTGGGATCGGATCTTCGTTATGTGAGCCGAGGGGGTCTGAAGCTGGAGGCGGCGCTGAAGCAGTGGGAGATTGAGATTAGCGGACGTGTGGGCGTGGATATCGGGACTTCGACCGGGGGATTTACGGACTGCATGCTTCAGCACGGGGCGGCGAAGGTGATTGCAGTGGACACGGGGTATGGGCAGATTGCGGAGAGTCTCCGAAGGGATCCCCGGGTGCTTCTGCATGAGCGGACGAATGCGCGTCTGCTGGCGCCGGGAGCTCTGGTGGGGGATGCGCCGGAGAACTCAGAGGGTCCTGCTTTGCTGGCGATCGATGTTTCGTTTATCTCGGTGACGCTGGTTCTTCCGGCGGTTTTAGCCGCGCTGGCAGAGCCGGGCAGAAGGTGGGCGGGCGACGCGGTGGTGCTGGTAAAGCCGCAGTTTGAGGCCGGGCGAGAGAACGTGGGCAAGGGTGGGATCGTGCGGGATGCGGAGGCGTGGGCGTGGGCGGTGGAGCGGGTGAGGACGTGTGTGCGGGAGCATGGGGGCGAGGGGATTGAGGTGATCGACTCGCCGATACTCGGCAGGGAAGGCAATCGCGAGTATCTGCTGCACAGCCGGTTCGGCGGAGAGGTTGGCAAGGGACCTCCCTAGGCTCCCGTACACTATTCTGCACATGCTCCTAGCCGCCATCCTCTCGAAGCCGCAGAAGCCTGAGTTGTCGACCATTCTTCCCGAGTTGATCCGGTGGCTGACGGACCGTCATTACACGACGGTCCTCGATCCGGACAGTGCAGCTTATTTGGGGGATCCGAACGGGGTTGCGCGGATCGATATGCCGCAGCATCAACCGAATCTGGTGATCGTGCTGGGGGGGGATGGGACCCTGCTGGCGGCGGCGAGAGCGTTCGCGCGGTCGGGGACGCCGATTCTCTCGGTCAACCTGGGGTCGCTGGGCTTTCTGACGGAGATACCGTTGAGCGACCTGTATGGGACGTTGCAGGCCTGGTGCGACCACTCCGCCGTCTTCGATGTGCGGGAGATGATGCATGCGGAGCATCGCAGGGGCGAGGATCTGCTGCAGCAGTGGGAGGCTCTGAACGATGTGGTGGTGGCGAAGGGAACGATCGCGCGGATGGCCGACTTTTCGGTCGAGATCGATTCACAGCTGGTGGCGACCTTCCGGGCGGACGGAATTATTGTGGCCACGCCGACCGGGTCCACGGCCTACAACCTGGCAGCGAACGGACCGATCGTGATGCCGAATATCTCGGCGACGGTGGTGACGCCGATCTGCCCGCATCTGCTGACGCTGCGGCCGATCGTGGTGCCGTCGACCTCGACGGTGTGCGTCCACGTGGTCGGGGTTCCGAACGAGACTTACCTGACTGTGGATGGGCAGGAGGCGGTGAGGATGGAGCTGGGCGACCATGTGCACTGCCGGAAGTCGGAGTACAGCGTTCGGCTGATTCGGCACCAGCCGAATGGACTTTTCAATGTGCTGCGATCGAAGTTGAAGTGGGGCGAGCGGTAGGCGGTTTGGGGGATGGCGGGTGGAGAAGCGGGACCACCGCTGCGCTCAGGATGACCAAGGGAACAGACAAGGACAGAGGGCAGACAGTCGCACGCTAGCGGCCGAGGCGAACGACCTGTCCTCCGATGGGATGGCAGAAGACCTTGCCGTGGTTGAGGGCGATGCGGCGGCCAGCGAGGCCGGCCATCTCGGGATCATGGGTGACCATGACGATGGTGTGCCCCTGGGCGTGAAGGCCTTGGAGGAGTTCGACGACGATTCGCTGATTGGCGGCATCGAGATTTCCGGTAGGCTCGTCGGCGAGGAGGATGGGCGGGTTGTTGATGAGGGCGCGGGCGATGCAGACGCGCTGCTGCTCGCCTCCACTGAGCTCGCTGGGGAGGTGGCTGGCACGGTCGGCGAGGCCTACGTGCTTGAGCGCGGCGCTGGCCTCGGCGGCGTCGGTGGTGGAGTGGAAGTACTGGGCGAGCATTACGTTTTCTACGGCGGTGAGATAGGGGATGAGGTGGAACTGCTGAAAGACGAAGCCGATCTTGTCGGCGCGAAAGCGGTCGAGGTCGCCGGAGCTCATGGTGGAGACGTCGACGCCGTCGATCCTGAGTTCACCGGTGGTGGGGCGATCGAGGCAGCCGAGGAGGTTGACGAGGGTGCTTTTACCGGAGCCGGAGGGGCCGGTGATGGCGACCCACTCGCCGGCGACGATGGAGAAGCTGGCGCTATCGAGGGCGCGCACGGTGCCGGAGTGACCGGCGTACTCCCGGGTGACCGCGGTGAGGGAGATGACAGCGCACTCGGCGCGGGTCTGGTCGGTGGTGATGGTGGCGATGGGTCACTCTCCTTTGAGCAGGGCGGCGGGTTGGAGGGAGCGGAGGACACGTGAGGGGAAGAAGGCGGCGGCCCCGGCGATAAGGAGATTGATGAGGAGGACGACGGGGAGGACGCCGAGGCGGGGGAGGGTGGCGGTCGAGAAATCCAGCTCGCTGATAGCCCAGGCTGCGAAGGAGCCGAGGATCCAACCGGCGGCCGCGCCAGCGAGGGCGAGGGTTGTGGCTTCGAGGAGGAAGAGGCTCAGCAAGCGGCGCTGGCTGCCGCCGAGGGCTTTCATGAGGGCGAAGTCGCGGCGGCGCTCGAGGACGCTGGCGGAGAGGGTGGCGAGGACGCTGACGCCGACGGTGAGCGCGATAAGGAGGACGGCCGAGTACATGAGGGCGTGGGTCCGGTCGACGATGCGACTTTCGCCTTCGACGAGCTGGCGGACGGGAGCGACGCTGAGGCCGGGAAGGGCGGAGCGGAGGGCTGCGAGGGCGCTCTCGATGCGGTTGCTGCCGCCCGGGACCTGGAGTTCAAGGACGGAGGGACCGGCGCCGGTGAGTTCGGTGAAGGTCTCAAGAGGAACGTAGATGCGGTTGTCTTCGTCGCTGCCGGTGCGGAGCAGACCTGCGGCGCGTACGGGGGTGATGGTCTTGCCGTTGTAGCTGAGCTGGACGTCGCGTTCGTTGGCGACGAAGTTGGCAGCCTTCTGGCCCAGGAGGGCGTACTGGACGCCGATAGGGAGATCGGTGGGCCAGGTGTCGACGCTCCACCAGGAGTTGAGGCGACGGGCGGCGGCGAAGTCGGTACCGGCGACGACGACGGGTGTGCCCCGGTCGGTGGTGGCGACGGCGTAGCCAAAGGGAGCGATGAGGGTGTCAGGACCGGCTGCGTGCGCGGCGATCTCGAGCGCATTGGGAGGAAGAGCCTCGCCGGTGGGAGCGGAGAGGATGACGTTAGCGCCGAAGCTTCGGAACTCGTGATGGAGCTTGGCGTCGAGATCGGCGTAGAGGGTAAGGAGGGCGGTGGTGATGGCGGCGGAGACGGTGAGGGCGACGAGGCCGGAGAGGCTGCGAGCGCGGCGGTGGATGAGTGATCTGCTGAGGATTCGAGTAAGGGTAAGGGTCATACGGACGGACCTGAACCTTCGCTGGAGAGAAGCGTGACCTTCGCTGCGCTCAGGATGACAAGAAGAGGAACGTCGGGCGAATGGGGTTTCGGGGCTTGACTTTGGAGTGGAGGTTGGATCATGCGCCGTTCCGGAGAATGGAGGAGGGGTCGAGCCGGAGGGCGGAACGGATGGCGGGGGTGCTGCCGGCGATAGCGACGAGGAGGGCCATGCCGGCGACCACCGGGAGAAGCACGGGATTGAGGATGGGGGAGGGTTGGTCTCCAGGAAAGATTCGACCTCCGAGCCAGGCTGCGAGGGCGCTTCCGGCGAGGTATCCGAGGGCACCGGCGACGATGGCGAGGATGGCGGCTTCGAGATAGAAGAGAAGGGCGATGGAGCCCTGGCTGGCGCCAAGCGAGCGCATAAGGCCGATCTCGGAGCGGCGCTCGAGCACGGCGGTGGCCATGGCAGCGGAGACGGCGAAGCCCGCGGCGAAGAGGGCAGCGGCGGAGATGAGCCACATCAATCCGGAGATGCGCTTGAGCACGTTGCCTTCGGACTGTTCTACTCTTCGGACTTGCTGGGCGTTGGAGTTGGGGATGGCTTCGCGGATCTGGTAGGCGATGGAGTTGGCGTAGGGGCGGCAGTACCAGATCTCGTGTTGTTTGGGGGAGAGGGCGTCGGGGTTCTGGCGGGCGAAGGCGTCTTCGGGGCGGGTGCGGGCGGTGATCTCGATGCGTTCGACGGCGTCGGGGAGGTTGGCGTACCTCTGTGCCAGTGAGAGCGGCATGAGGAGCTCTTGATCGGTGACATCACCGGTTGTCAGGATGCCTGTGATCTTCAGCGGAGAACCGGCTGGGAGTATGCGGGCCATGGTCTCTGCGGTATAAGGCCCGCTGAGCTGAAGTGTCTGGTTGCGTCGGAGATTGAGTTTGGCGGCCAGTGTGGAACCGAGGACGATCTCGTCTTCGGCGGTCGGCCATGTGCCTGACAGCTTCCATGCTGGGTGGAGCCGGGGAGCTCCTGTTTTCAGGCCGGCCAGGTCGTGGTCAAACCAGAGGCCGAGGGCATGGACATAAACCGGATGCCCGGATGGCAGGGCGGGTCGCTTGGAGGGGACGTTTGCTTGCGTGAACGGTACCGGATTCGTAGAGCCGCCTGGGGGTGAGGCGACCGCCATGTCGACGGAGAGTTCAGGGCTGACGGCGGTGATGTTGTTGGCCCAGAAGATGGTGCGGAGTTTGGCGAGGTCGGACTCGTGGAGGAAGGCGTTGCCGGTGGCGGGGTGGATGTCGACTCCGCCGACATTGACGGCGAGGGTCTCGGCCTGGGGGGTGACGATGATGTTGGCGCCGTAGACGGCGAGCTCCTGGTGGATGCGATCGCCGATGGTGGTGGCGAGGGCGAGCATGGCGGTGACGGCAGTGGCGCCGAGGAGGATGGCGATTCCGGCGAGGAGCTTGCGGCGGCGCTGGCGGCGAAAGGACTCGAGGAGGAGGCGGAAGAACATCTATCGGCCTCGTCCGCTGGTGAGCTGATTGTTGGCGGAGCGGAGGGGGAACAGCAGATTCGTCGGCTGCGCTTCTGAAGGACAGGCGAAAGGACTGGCGGCGGTGAGTTGGTGGAGCGTGGGAGCTTGGCGGTAGAGAAGCGGATTCCTCACTGTGCTCGGAATGGAAGAAAGAGAGGCGGAGCTGGGTGATGGTGGGGCGCTGATCGGCGACGGGGGCATTGCTAGCGCTCGAAGACGGGGGCGAGGTGCTCGAGGTCGGCGGCCTGGATGGAGAGGATGCCGCTGGTCTGGGTGGATTTGAGGGGGATGGGGTTGCAGCCGCCGGCCTGGCCCATGGACTGGGGGACGAGGGGGGAGGCGCACATCTTGCAGGTAATGCCCTGGGCTCCGATGTAGAACCCGACCGGGCCGCAGATGCTGCAGGCGTCGGCGACGCTGACGATGTTGCCGTCCGGCTTCTTGAAGAGCAGGAAGCGGACCTCCACCGTGCCGCCTTTGCCATCCTCCACGTGGATGCCGTAGCGGTGCAGCTTGTCGTCGTTGATGTCGGCAAGGGGAACGGTGGCCTGGGAGCCGACGAGGGTGACGGCGGTGGTGGGGCTGAGGGCGGTGGAGCTTTTGGCGTAGATGAACTCGGCGGTAGAGAGAAAGATGAAGAGGAAGCTGGTGGTGACGACGGCGGACATCCAGAGGCGTTCGCGGCGCTGGGACCACTCGAGCTTGCGGCGGGCCGCCGGGGTCGCATCGGCGGGGATTATGGCAGGGCCACGGCGTTTCTGCTCGAGCAGGATCATGAGGCCGGCGAGGGCGAGCATGGTGACGAAGAAGAAGAGGTCGTTGCGGACGATGGGACCGATGAGGCGCATCTCGGCCTGGCTGGAGGGAAGGACGCCGTTCTCTGAGAGCTCGTGGAGGCCGCTGACGAGCAGCTGGAAGGTGACGAAGTAGAGGATGACGGTGGTGACGCGGAAGAAGCGCTGGAGGTTGATCTTGACGCTGCCGCGGATAAAGAGGACGCCGAAGACGACGGCGACGGCGAGGCCGAGGAGGGTCCCGGTGAAGGAGAGGATCTCGGAGGAGTTGAGCGAGACGGCGGAGAGGATGAGGACGGTCTCGACGCCCTCGCGGAGGACGAGGAGGAAGACGAAGAAGAAGAGGCCGAGGCGGGAGACGGTGGTCTCGCCCCCGGTGAGCCTGCCGACTTTGGCCTCGATGTGGCCCTTCATGGAACGGGCGGTTCGGTGCATGAACCAGATCATGCTAACGACAAAGGCGGCGGCGGCGAGCATGACCCAGCCTTCGAGGATGTCGGAGTTGAAGTGGAGCTTGGCGACGACTATGGCGGCGACGATGCTGGCGATGAGGGCTGATCCAATGGCGTAGAAGACGGTGCGCTTGAGTTCGGATCGGCCGATCTTGGAGAGGTAGGCAAAGATAATCCCGACGATCAAAGATGCTTCGACGCCTTCTCGAAGCGTGATGATAAATGCCTGCAGCACCGTGACTTACCTCATCTTCCCGGAACGATCGGAGGCCTTCGGATCTCCTGAGCCTGCCCCCCCCACGGACGCGTTCGCCGATAGGGGTTCTATGACCCAGTGTAATGCGGACCAAATCGGTCGTCAATCAAAGGGCAGAGCGAGGTGGGCAGGCGAGCACGGGACAACAAGCAGGCTCATTCGCTGCGCTCAGAATGGAAGCAAGAAGTCGATTGGGAGATTGCGTGGGAGGTGGATGGTGCGCCCGGAAGGAGTCGAACCTCCGACCTACTGGTTCGTAGCCAGTTGCTCTATCCAGCTGAGCTACGGGCGCACATTGCAGGGATGCAACCTGCTTAGAATAGCGAAGAACCCCAACCAGAGCAACCGATGAGGACGCAAGTGCTCAGGAGGATGTGGGTTAGATGGTGCGCCCGGAAGGACTCGAACCTCCGACCCTCTGGTTCGAAGCCAGATGCTCTATCCAGCTGAGCTACGGGCGCGATGGTGATGATCGAACTGCTCTACGATATCGGAGCGGGGCGGGAAGAACAAGCTTCGGACACGGCAGGTGAGCAGGGGACGCTGGGGCTTTTACTTTGCGGGCTGCTGATCGGGGGCCGGATCGGGGACGGGAGGGTTGAAGAGAGGGACCTCCTCGACGAGGTCGAGGCCGGCGCGCCGGAGCATCTGGTGGATGCCGGGCTCGGTGAGGCGGCTGGCGTCGTACTCGATCCTGACGGTTTTTTCGGCTTCGTCGAGCGTGACGCGGCGGACGCCATAGACCTCACGCAGGCGGGCGATGGCCATGGTTGCCGCTTCGGTTGGCGGGACACCGTAGCGATAGAGGACGTCAAGCTGGGTCATAGGGGCGATGATAGCAGCGAGCGGGCGGGCGGTGGACGGATGCGAGGCGGTCAGAGCACTCCGTTCAGAGGCACTCCGTTCAGAGGCTCTCAGATCAGAGGCTTTTGAGGTAGTCCATGATCTCGGGGCTGGTCCAGACCTGAGCGCCGATGAACTTTCGCCGCAGGATGCCATTGCGGTCGATGATGTAGGTCTCCGGAATCTGAACGGTGCCGTAGAGCGAGTTGATGCGCTGATCGCCGTCGCGGACGGTGACGAGATCGACGTGATGCTGGACGAGGAAGCGTCGGTAGACGTCGTCATCCTGATCGGCGCTGACGCCGACGATGGCGAGCTGTGGCATGGAGCGCTGCAGGGCGAGGAGGCTGGGCAGCTCCTGGACGCAGGGAGCGCAGTAGGTGGCCCAAAGATTGAGGACGACAACACGGCCGTGAAGGCGTGCGAGGTCGAGAGTCTGGACGCCGTCGCCGATGGTGAAGAGGGGAGCGGAGCGGCCGAGGTGATTGGGGTGATCTCCGCGATCGCAACCGGCAGAGAGAAGGAGCGCGAGACAGGCTGCGCCGGGGATGAAAGACCGGGATCTACGCACGTGGCCTCCAGTTCCTATAATACGGAGCTGTGGAAGCGATTCTTGGACTGATTGATGCGGATGACGAGGATGGGTCCCCAGAGCGGGGGAGGTCCGCCCCGGGGCCTCTTGAACCGGACGATCCGGCTCCGCTGGAGTTGACGGTGGTGCTGCCGGCGCGGGACGAGGAGGTAAATCTGCCGAGCTGCCTCCAGTCTCTGCTGGCGCAGACGGAGCCTGGGTTTGCGCTGGGGCGCGAGTGGGAGGTGATCGTTGTCGATGATGCCTCGACGGACCGGACGCGCGCGATCGCCGAGGCGGCAGCGACGGAGCACCCGCCTACCGAAGTTGGAGCGGCGGTTACAGTGATGGAGGCGCCGCCGTTGGACACGGGCCCTCACGCGGGGTTTACGGGGAAGAACAATGCCTGCTGGGCGGGGGCGCAGAGGGCTCGGGGAAGGCGCATTCTGTTCACGGACGCGGACACGATCTACGAGCCCGGAAGTTTATCGAGGAGCCTGCGGGAGGCGGAGCGGCACGGGGCTTCGCTGCTGTCCTACTCTCCTCGGCAGATCGTTACGGGGCTGACGCAGCGGACGGTGATGCCGCTGATTTTTTCGGAGCTGGCAAGCATTTATCCGCCGTTGCAGGTGAACGATCCGAAGCGGCGGGTTGCGGCTGCGAATGGACAGTTTCTGCTGTTCGACAGGGTAGCGTACTTCGACCTGGGCGGGCATCGGGCGGTGGGACCGAGTGTGCTCGAGGACGTGGCGCTGGCACGGAATCTGAAGCGGGCTCAGCGGACGATCCGGTTCCGATACGCTCCCGAGATGCTGCGGACGAGGATGTATCGAACGGTGCCGCAGATGGTTGAGGGCTGGACGAAGAACCTGGCTCTGTTGATGCCGATGCCGGTGTATCTGGCCGCTTGGCGAGTTCTGGATCTGCTGCTCTTCTTCGGGCTGCCTGCACTGGCGTTGGGACTGCCGCATCTTGCGGGATGGCAGCGAGGAGCGATTCTGCTGTTCTGGGTGCGTACGGCTTTCCGGTTTTACAGCCGTGTTGTGCGGTCGAACTTCGCCCCTGCCGATGTAGCGATCTCCATCTTTGGTATTCCGATGTTTGTGTTTCTGCTGGTGCGGAGCAGCATGCGTCATCGGCTGCAGCGAGCGGTGACGTGGAAGGGGCGAACCTACAATCCGAATCGTTATTAGAGGTCGCGAGGGTCACGCGTTCCTAGGAGGCGGTGCTGAAGGTAGCCGTGGAAGTCTGTTGCGGGCATTCCAACGAAGAATCGAGTGGATAGGTGGATCTGCATCCGGGTTCTCTCGGAATCATCTAAACTCGTAGGTTGATTATGGTTTTTCTGACCCGCAAAGCCGAGTTTTCTTCCGCGCATTTTTACTGGAACGATGGATGGTCTCCCCAGGAGAATGAGCGCGTGTTCGGGAAGTGTTCGAATCGCAATGGCCACGGCCACAATTACACGCTCGAGGTGACGGTGGCGGGCGAGGTGGATGCGGACAGCGGCTTTGTTGTGGATTTGAAGCAGATGAAAGAGATTCTCGAGCGCGAGGTGGTCAGCGTCTACGATCATCGTCACTTGAATCTCGAAGTGCCAGAGTTTGCGAAGCGGCAGCCTACGGTCGAGAACATTGCGGTTTCGATATGGGGTAGACTCTCGGGCAAGATTCCGAATGCGCGGCTCCATCGGGTGCGCGTGTATGAGACGGCAGATCTTTTCGCAGACTTTTCTGGGGAGACGGCGTGATCTCGGGAGAGCCGGTGGCTAAGCTTTCGAGGCGATACCACCTGAGCGCCTCGCATCGCCTGCACACGGAGAAGTACGACACGGAGCGCAACCGCGAGGTCTTCGGGAAGTGCAATAATCCGCATGGCCACGGACATAATTACGTCGTCGAGGTTACATTTTCTGGTGCTGTCGATGCAGCGACAGGGATGGTTACGAATCTTGCCGACCTGGACCGATTCGCCCATGGGGCTTTGCTGGAGATGTTCGATGAGAAGAACCTGAACACGCTACCGTGTTTTGCCGCCACGGTATCGACGACGGAAAACTTTGCGATAGAGATCTACCGTATCTTCTCGGTCTATCCGCATGCCCGGCTGGAGCGCGTGCACGTTGACGAGACATCGAACAACTCCTTCGAGTATGCAGGCGGGGACATGTACGAACCGAGGGAGAGAGGCAGATAAATGGCACGACCAACGACCATCGATTGCATCACAACGGACGTTCTGACCACTGGATCAGGCGGAAGAGCGGGGAGTGCCGCGGAGCCGGGGACTGGAGAGGGCCTGACCACTCTTGGCGAGCGACGACCTGCGACCGCTGCTATGCCGGTAGATCTCTCGGAGGCGCTGACGCAAGATCTGTATCGGGAGTTGCTGCGGCGGATGGGAGAGGATCCCGATCGCGATGGCCTGGTTCGAACCCCTGAGCGCATGGAACGATCGACAGCTTTTTTGACGCAGGGTTACGCGCAGACGGCAGAGCAGGTGTTGCATGGAGCGCTTTTTGATGTTGATTACGACGAGATGGTGATCGTGAAGGATGTGGAGTTTTACTCTCAATGCGAGCACCACCTGCTGCCATTTTTCGGGAAGGCCCATATTGCGTACGTTCCCAACGGCAAAGTAGTCGGGCTGAGCAAGCTTCCGCGTCTGGTGGATATTTTTGCCCGGCGCCTGCAGGTCCAGGAGCGTTTGACGCGGCAGATTGCCGAGGCGATTACGGATGCGATTCAACCGCAGGGCGTGGCGGTGATTCTTGAGGCGCAGCATCTCTGCATGATGATGCGGGGAGTGGAGAAGCAGCACTCCCACACGACGACTTCAGCGATGCTCGGGGTGTTCAAGACACAGCTGCAGACGCGCACCGAGTTCCTGTCGCTGATCCATCGCGGATAGCCGAACGCGTGTTTTTACATTTTTTGCTGCACCGTGAAGATGGGCGCGTCGACACCTTATGAACGGACTTTTGATCCTGGACAAGCCTGCTGGATTCACGTCGCATGACGTTGTAGCTCTGGTGCGCCGTGTGACCGGCGAGAGATCGATCGGGCACCTGGGCACGCTGGATCCGATGGCGACGGGCGTTCTTCCGCTGCTGCTGGGGCGATATACGCGGCTGGCACAGTTCTTCGGGACGGCGGAGAAGCGGTACACGGGAAGCATCCGGTTTGGGTATGCGACGGACACGTACGATGCCGAGGGTACGGCGACGACAGCCGAGCAGGCTCTGGGGTGTTCGATGGACGAGTTGCGCGTGCTGGCTGCGCAGTTCCGTGGTGAACTCGACCAGCTGCCGCCGGTCTACTCCGCGAAGAAGATCGGAGGTGTTCCGGCGCACAAGCTGGCGCGTGCCGGGGCGGAGGTTCCGGTGAAGACAGCGAAGGTTACGGTTCATGAGTTCGATCTGATTTCGCTCGATGCGGAGCGGGTGGAGGTGCAGTTTCGCATCCACCTATCGGCCGGAGGATATGTGAGATCGGTGGCTCATGAGCTTGGGCTGAAGGCGGGATGCGGAGCGCACCTGGCGAGTCTGCGGCGAACGCAGGCGGGGATATTCACGCTTGCCGATGCGATCTCGCTTGAGGAGTTGAAGGCGCTGGCGGGGGACGAACCTTCGCTGGTGGCTCTGCTTCCGCATCCGCGAACTTTGCTTCCGCAGATGCCGAGCGTGACGGTGGATGAGCGAGTTGCTGGACAGCTTCGCAACGGAATGCAGGTGAACCTGCCGGAGTTTGGCGAGCAGCCACTGGTGAAGGTGTTTACGACGCCGACGGAGTTGCTGGCGATCGCCCGGCGGATAGCGGGAACGCTGATGCAACCGATGGTTGTGCTGGGCTGAACCTTGGGTAAGTCGGGGCGAGCCCTCCCTGATCAGTGTCGAGGCTGTTGCTCCGGCTTTAGATGCGGCGCTACCAGACCGAGGACATTTCGGGCTACGATCTCGTTTCCGCGTGCGGTGGCGTGGGTTCTGTCCTCCTGCATCATGCCATCGACGCCGTAGACGCCCTCGAGGAGGAAGGGAAGAAGGGGGACGGAGTACTTTTTCGCGAGCAGGGCGTAGGTCTGCTGGAACTGGTGGATGTAGTCGGGGCCGTAGTCGGGCGGGAGGGTGATTCCGGCGAGAGCGATCTTTGCGCCGCTGGTCTTGAGGCGAGAGAGGAGGGCATCGAGATTGGATCGTGTGTCCTCGATGCGCAGACCGCGGAGGCCGTCGTTGCCGCCGAACTCGACGACGACGAGGGAGGGGTGGAGGGCGATGATGTGGTCGACGCGATCGAGGCCGTCTTTCGTGGTGTTTCCGCTGATGCCCTGGTTGACGACGTGGTAGCGAAAGCCGCGAGCGTCGAGGTCCTTCTGCAGGTAGTCGGGGTAGCTCTCGCCGGGATCGGTTCCGTGGCCGGCGGTGAGGCTATCGCCGAAGCAGACCAGGAGGGGGCGACTGTCAGCCGCTGCGGGGGCCGAGGTCGGGCCGATCTGGGGGGCGCTCTGGGGGGCGCTCGGTGGTGTCACTGAAATTTGGGCGGAGTCTGGTGAGCGGTCAGCGGGTTGTTTCGCGCGGCAGCCAGCCGCTCCCGCTGCTGCCACTAGAATGAGAGAGAGCCAGAGCGAGCGCATGCTTTGACAGTAACAAACGCGGCGGAACGGAACATTAGTCGAGTGGACGAAGCGGGCGGAGTGCAGAGGTTGAAGGGGGAGCCGATGATTGCGGTCGAAGGTCTCCGCAAGAGCCTGCGCACGGGTACGCGTTCGATTGACATTCTGAAGGGGATCGACTTCGTGATTCCGGCGGGACAGTTCGCGGCGATCATGGGATCTTCGGGCAGCGGAAAGTCTACGCTGCTGGGGCTCCTGGCCGGTCTGGATACGCCGTCCACAGGGAATGTGCGGCTAGCGGGACAGGCGATCTCTTACCTGCCCGAGGACCAGCTGGCGCAGGTTCGCGGGCGGACGATTGGGTTTGTATTTCAGTCGTATCAACTCATTCCATCGCTGACCGCGCTTGAGAATGTGCTGCTGCCGCACGAGTTGAATTCGGAGCGTAAGAGCTCCCGAGCGGGTTTGGAGCGGGCTCGATCGCTGCTGGAATCGGTCGGGCTGGGGGATCGGATGGATCACTACCCGGTGCAGCTCTCCGGTGGAGAGCAGCAGCGGGTGGCGCTGGCACGCGCGTTTATTCTGCGGCCGCCGATCGTTTTGGCGGACGAGCCCACGGGCAATCTCGATTCGGTTAACGGGGAGCACGTGCTGAACCTGCTGCTGGATCTGAATCGTGTGGAGGGGACGACGCTGGTGCTGGTGACGCATGATCCGGCAGTCGCGGCGTTGGCGCACCGGCGGATCACGCTGCGGGACGGGCTGTTGCTCTCGGATGAATTCTCCCAGACGCCGGCGGCGGCCGATCTGCGGCCGGATCTGTTTGCGGGGGCGGACCGCTGAGACCGCGTCGGTTGCAGCAACGAGCCAGCGGGCGAGGGTAGGCGATGGCGAACCTGTCCTACGCGACTGCCATGCGAATCGCATCGCGCGAGCTACGGTCTTCGCGTGGGAAATTTCTGTTTGTGATTCTGTCGGTAGCGATTGGTGTGGCTGCGTTGACAGGTGTTCGGGGCTTCTCAGCGTCGTTCCGGTCGACGCTGCTCACGCGCGCGCGGTCGATCATGGCGGCGGATCTTTCCGCGCGCATGTTTCAGCAGCCCACCGCGGACGAGCAGCGGGGGCTGGACGAGATATCGGCTGCGGGGGTGGAGATTACGCCGGTGACGGAGCTGCTCTCCATGGCGTCGTCTCCGAAGACCATGGATCCGCTGCTGGTGAGTCTGAAGTCGGTCGATCCGTCGAAGTATCCGTTTTACGGCAACGTCGATCTCCAGCCGACGGCGAAGCTTGGGGCTGTGTTGAGGCCAGATACGGTCGCGGTCGCGGACGATCTGCTGGTGCGGCTGCATCTGCAGATCGGGGATGAGCTGAAGCTCGGCAACAGACTTTTCCGCATAGCTTCGGTGGTGACCAACGAACCGGATCGGCTGTCCGGGAGCTTTGCCGCAGGGCCGCGAGTGTTGATCTCGAGGGAGGGATTGGAGTCCTCGGGGCTGCTGGCTCCGGGCTCGCATGCGGGGCAGAGGTACCTCTTCAAGGTGCCGGCGCCGGCGAACGGAACGGGGATCTCGGATGAGGCTGTTGCCAGTCTGAAGGAGCGCCTGCAGAATCTGCTGCCCGAGGCGCAGGTGATCGATTACCGCGAGACGAATCCGGCGCTGACGCAGGGGCTTGATCGAGCGACAAGTCTGCTGTCGCTGATGTCGCTGGTTGCCCTGGTGCTGGGGGCGGTGGGTGTGGCGATGGCCATGCGAGCGCATCTGCAGCAGCGGATGGACAGCATCGCAATCATGAAGTCGCTGGGCGCACGATCTTCGCAGATCATCAAAATCTACCTGATCCAGACGCTGTTTCTGGGTCTGCTCGGGGGCTTGCTGGGGGTCGGGCTCGGGGTGGGGGTGCAGCTGGCATTTCCGTGGCTGCTGGCAAAGCTGGTGAATATCGATACGACGCTGCACCTGCAGTGGAGGACGGTGATCACGGGGCTGGCGGCGGGCGTGCTTACAACGTTGCTGTTCACACTTCCACCGCTGCTGGATATCCGCAGTGTGCGTCCGGTGCTGATCTTTCGGCGCGCCGTGGAAGATGCGGACGATCCGTTTGTTTCGGCGCTCTTCAAGAAGCTCAGGAAGAATGCTGCGCAGTGGGGCGCAGCGGTGCTGATCCTGATTGGCCTGACGGCTATTGCGACGACGCTTTCTGATTCGGCGACGGTGGGACGACTGTTCTCGCTGGGTCTGGTGTCGGTGCTGGCCGTGCTTCTGCTGGCGTCAGCGGGAGTGTTGGCGCTGCTTCGGCTGCTGCTGAAGCGGAGCGGTTTCAGTCTGCCGTCGTCGCTTCGACATGGGCTCGCGAATCTGTATCGTCCGGGCAATCCTTCGGCGGCGCTGCTGGCCGCACTGGGGCTGGGCGTGATGCAGATCATGACGGTGTACCTGGTTCAGCAGGCGGTTGTGAGTGAGCTGCATATCTCGTCCGCGCCTGATCTGCCGAATGTTTTCCTGATCGACATTACGTCCGAGGAGATCGGCGGCGTTCGTGAATTGCTGAAGGGGCAGCCGACGGTAACGGCGAGCCCGGAATTTCTCCCGGTGGTGAGCTCGCGGATTCTTAAGATCGATGGGGTGGAGGCGAACAAGGCGAAGGTGAAGAACTTCCCAAAGCGCATGCTGCAGGCGATCTCTCTGACGTGGGCGGATGCGCCTCCACCGGGAACGATGGCGGTGGAAGGGAAGTGGTGGAATGCGGCGCAGGCGCTTGATGCGGGCAAGCATCCGCTGGTCGCAATCAACAAGCCTCAGGCCGACCGGCTCGGGGTGCACCTGGGATCGACGATCACGTTCGCCGCGCAGGATACGCAGTTCACGGCGACGGTGGCCGCGATCACAAAGACGAACGGCCAGCATGCCTACTCGCGTGCGGAGTTTATTCTGCCGCACGCCGCTCTGGGGGGACTTCCGGTGATCTGGTACGGCGGTGTCCATGCGATTCCGAGCCGCGTCGATGAGCTACAAAGGGCGCTTTACCATGCATACCCTACGGTGACGGTGATCAACGTGGCGCAGGCTCTTGAGACCGTGCGGCAGGTGGTGGTCCAGATCACGTATGTGGTGCAGTTTCTGGCGGCCTTCTCCATCTTCGCGGGCGTCGTGATTCTCGCGAGCTCCATTGCGGGGACGCGGTACCGGAGGGTGCGGGAGGTGGTGGTGTTGAAGACTCTGGGGGCGACGCGGCTGCGGATTGCGACAATTTTTTCGATTGAGTTTGCGGTGCTGGGGCTGGTAGCGGCGGTGGTGGGCCTCGTGTTCGCGAACGTGATTGCCCGGGCAATCCTGCACCGGCTGACGGTGGGGTACCAGTTCCACTGGCTGTGGACGATGGAGGCGCTGATGGCGACGGCGCTGCTGACGGTGGCAACGGGATGGGTGGCGAGCAATCGGGTGCTGGGGCAGAAGCCGCTGGAGGTGCTTCGGGAAGAGTAGGAACGGCGGCAGTCTAGGCCCGCGCTGCGATCTCTTTGAGTTGAGGTAGAACATCGCCCAGGGAAGCGGGATCGGCGTTGGGTGTGCCGAGGGCGAAGTAGGTCTTGCGATAGAGGGCGAAGAGGTCGTTGTAGGTTGTAACTGCTTTTGGCTCGGGCTCGAAGGTGCGATGTTTGAGGCACATGGCGGTCTGGGCGTCTTCGATGGTCTTGAAGGCGCCGGTGGCCATGAGCGCGAAGATGCCGGAGCCGAGGCTGGTGGGGATGCCGTCCGGGACAAGGACGGGTTTGTTCAGGACGTTGGCGTAGACCTGGTTGAGCACGGCGTTGTTCTGGGGAATGCCGCCGGCGTTGATGACGCGATCGATGGGGACACCGCCCTCGGCCATGCGATTGAGGATGATGCGGGTGTGAAAGGCGGTGCCTTCGATCGCGGCGAAGAGCTCGTCCTGCGCAGTGTGGACGAGATTCCAGCCGAGGGTAACGCCGCCGAGCGCGGCATTCACCAGAACGGTGCGGTCGCCGTTATCCCAGGAGAGGCGGAGGAGGCCGGTCTGGCCGGGGCGGTAAGCATCGAGCCCCTTTGCGAGTTCCTTCACGGATGTAGACGCGCGGCGGGCGATGGCTTCGAAGATGTCTCCGGTGGCGGAGAGGCCGGCTTCGACGCCGACGAAGTCAGGGTGGACGCTGCCGGGGACGACGCCGCACATGCCTGGGATGAGTGAGGGATTGCGCTCCATGGCGATGATGCAGGTGGAGGTGCCGACGACGTTGACGACGTCGCCGACGCGGCAGCCGGCGCCGATAGCGTCCCAGTGAGCGTCGAAGGCGCCAACGGGGATGGGGATGCCGGGTTTGAGGCCTAGCTTTGCGGCCCACTTGGGGGAGAGGTGGCCGGCGAGGTGGTTGGAGGTGAGGACGTTGTTGCTGCCTTCGGGACCGGCGAGTTTTTCGCGGACGCCGTGGAAGAGGGGATCGACGTAGGAGAGGAAGTCCTGCGAGGGGAGGCCGCCCCACTTGGGATTCCACATCCATTTGTGGCCCATGGCGCAGGCGCTGCGTTTGGCAAGCGCGGGGGAGGTGATGCCGCAGAGGGTGGCGGCGACCATGTCGCAGTGTTCGAAGGCGGAGGCGAAGCGGGCGCGTTTATCGGGGTTGTGGCGGAGCCAGTGGAGGAGCTTGGCAAAGCCCCACTCGTGGGAGTAGACGCCGCCGCACCAGTCGATGGCTTCGAGCTTTTGCTGATGAGCGAGAGCGGTGATCTCCTGAGCCTCATGCTTCGCGCGGTGATCGCACCAAAGGTAGTAATCGTTGAGGGGCTGCATGGCGGCGTCAACGGGAATGACGCTGGATCCGGTGGTATCGAGGGCGATGGCTGCGACAGTGTGGCCGTCGATCCCGGAAAGCTGGACGGCCTCGCGAGTGGCTTGTGCGAGTGCGGCCATCTGATCGTCATGCGATTGGGTGGCCTGGTCGGGATCCTGCCGGCTACGTTTGAGCGGGTACTCCGCGACGGTTGTGCCCAACCTGCCGCGAGAGCTATCGAGCAGGGTAACTCGCACACTCAACGTCCCAAAATCGACACCTGCGACCACGGTCATGACACACCTCTTCTCGGCCGAAGAGGTGCGGCCGGCACCTCGCTTATCTTGTCACAAGACGTCGGCAGAGAGCTCTGACGACCTACTCGCAGCGATGGGGTCGCGCTCTCGAGACGTCCGCGAGTGTCGGCTAAGATAAGGTATGTGCGGAATAGCTGGGGTCTTTCACCACGCGAGCGGCGCGCCATGCTCTGAGGCTGAGCTAGTTACCATGGCGGACGCGATGCGTTTGCGGGGACCGGATGGATGGGCGACGTGGCTCAGTGAGGGTGGGCGGCTTGGATTGGCACACCGCAGACTGGCAATTCTCGATCCGACAGCCCGGTCGGACCAGCCGATGATCACTCCTGACGAGCGCTATGTGATTGTGTTCAATGGAGAGATTTACAACTTTCGCGAGGTTCGCGACAAGCTGGTTTCGCGAGGGCATGTCTTCCGAACGACAGGGGATACGGAGGTTCTGCTGGTCTGCTACCGCGAGTACGGCGGCGGCATGGTCGATGAGTTGCGCGGCATGTATGCCTTCGCGATCTGGGATGCAAGGGAGCAGTCGTTGTTCTTGGCACGCGACCCGTTGGGCATCAAGCCCCTTTACTACTCTCAAGAGAACGGGATTCTGAGATTCGCGTCGCAGGTGAAGGCTCTGCAGGCAGTCACACGGAGCAAGGAGCCGGATCCGGCGGGACAGGTCGGATTTCTGCTGTGGGGATCTGTGCCCGAGCCGTATACGCTGTTCCGATCGATACGCGCTCTGCCGCCAGGGCACACCATGTTAGTTAAGCGAGATGCGAAGCCTGTGATCTCCTGTTTCGCCGATGTAGCGCAGACGCTGGCTGATGGCGAACAGAAGGTTGTCGAGGTTGACGCAGCGAAGCACATTTTGCACGAGGCGCTGCGTGAGTCGGTCGAAGCACACATGGTGTCGGATGTACCGGTGGCGCTCTTTCTTTCCGCGGGTCTAGACTCCTGCACGATTGCGGCCCTTGTCTCCGAGATCCCGGGTGCACAGCCGAAGGCGCTGACGCTGGGCTTCGACCAGATGCGAGGCGGACCTCTGGACGAGAGCGCATTGGCCTCTCAGGTTGCGTCACAGTATGGGATTCCGTTTCATTCGGAGTACATCGGGCGAACGGCGTTTGCGTGCGAGCACGATGCGCTGCTCCATGCGATGGACCAGCCTACGATCGACGGGGTGAATGTCTTTTTTGTGAGCCGGATGGCGCACCAGGCCGGCTACAAGGTTGCGCTTTCGGGACTTGGCGGCGATGAAATCTTTGCGGGCTACAATAGCTTTCAATTGGTTCCTCAGGTGGCGAACAAGCTGAAACCGCTACGGGCTGTTCCTGCGCTGGGACGCGGTTTCCGCTGGATTTCAGCAGGTGTGTTGAAGAGGTTTACCTCCCCGAAGTACGCGGGGCTTCTGGAGTATGGCACCAGTTTGGAAGGAGCCTATCTGCTGCGCCGAAGTCTGTACATGCCGTGGGAACTTCCATTGGTGCTTTATCCCGAGATCGTGCGTGAAGGCTGGCTGGAATTGGAGCCGCTTGCGCGTATGCGTGACGCCTTAAGGCCTCTGAAAGGAATAGCTGGAGTTGTGGGAGACCGGCTGCGCGTCTCCTCGATGGAGATGACGCAGTATATGCGAAACCAGCTGTTGCGAGACGCGGATTGGGCGGGGATGGCCCACTCGGTCGAGATACGGGTGCCGCTGATGGATTTCAGGCTGCTTCAACAACTTGCTCCGCTTCTGGCCGGGCCAGGCGCGCCGAGCAAGATCGACATGGCGCTGGCTCCGCAGCATCGCCTGCCAGCAGCTATTCTGGAGCGGTCGAAGACGGGATTCGGAGTGCCCGTGCGGGAGTGGCTGCTCAACAAAAACGGTCAACCTCATGAAAGTGCGGAACGCGGTCTGCGTGGTTGGGCACGGCACGTTCTCCAGGCATTTGCTTAGAAAGCACACCATTGCACATCCTCCATTACATGAACTCGTTGCGGCTCGAGTCCGGCGGTCCGGCGGAGAGTCTGCGACGTATTGTGGATGGATATTTGCGGGATGGGAACAGTGCAGAGATCTTAACTTTGGATTCACCTGACACAGCCGCGTTTCGGGATCTGCCTGTCCCGGTGCATGCGATCGGGCCAGCGCGAGGGAAGTACGGCTATACCGCGAAGGCGCTTCCTTGGCTGCGGGCGAATGTACCGCGATTTGGGGGGGTTGTCGTGCATGGATTGTGGCAGTACCAGGGACTTTCGACGATGCGTGCACTCCTGCCGTCGCAGCGGTATGCCGTGTTCACGCACGGGATGCTGGACCCGTGGTTCAATCGCACGTACCCGTTGAAATACGTGAAGAAACTTCCGTACTGGTTGATGGTGGAGCGACAGGTGTTGAGCCGGGCGTGCCGCGTGCTGTTTACGTCAGAGACGGAGCGCGACCTCGCACCCCAGAGCTTTCCGTTTTCGCAGTGGAACGGGCAGGTTGTGCCGTATGGGACAGCGGGACCTCCGCCGAACGCAGAGACACAGTGCGAGTCGTTTTACGAGGCCTGTCCAGAGGTGAGGAGCAGGCCGTTTCTTCTGTTTGCGGCCAGAATTCATGAGAAGAAGGGGTGCGACCTGCTTGTGGAAGCCTACGCGCGAGTCTCCGAGACCGCGCAGCTTCCGCCGTTAGTTATGGCTGGACCCGACCAGGTGGGGATGCGGGCGGCGCTGCAGGCAAAGGCCAAGAAGCTTGGAATCGCGGACAAGATCTATTGGCCGGGGATGCTGACGGGAGATGCGAAATGGGGAGCTTTTCGGACGTGTGAGGCCTTTGTTCTCCCCTCCCACCAGGAGAACTTCGGCATCGCGGTCGCCGAGGCTTTGAGTTGCGGAAAGCCCGTGCTGATCTCAGACCAGGTCAATATTTGTGGTCAGGTGAAAGAGGGGGGGGCGGGCATTGTAGCGCCGGATACGCTGGCGGGCACGGTGGAGCTTCTGGGGCAATGGCAGGCGATGTCAGCGGACGAGCGAAGACAGATGGGCGACAAGGCTTCGTATATTTTCCGCACCCATTACGACACGCAGCAGACAGCCCGTGCCATTGTTGCTTTGTTCGAGGAAGCGAAGTAGGGACTGGAACGGATGGCCACTGAGAGTAGGTTCTTCTGCTACTCGAATCGATGCTTTACAGGTCGTCCTGTTATGAGTTGCGCGAGCCCATGTAACCGGGTAGCGTCTCCCAATACCTACTAAGCGCTAGCCTCTATAAAACGGCTGATCGTGCCGTGACGTACGCGCTGTAGAGGGCGCCAGCTTACGCCGGCCGTCTTGCCCTTATCACCATACTCTTCCACATCCATGGAAGCCGTCCGGCACCCCTCATGGCGACATCGCGGAAACCAGCTTCCGCCAGGGCTTCCTCCAGTGTCTTCCGCGACCAGAACTTGATATGGCCGTGGTCCCACATGACGGTGAAATGCTGGTCCAATTTTCCCGCTGCGGCGAGCAGCAGGTTCTTCAAATATCCGTGGTATGGAGTAGTCAGAACTAGAATGCCGCCAGGTTTCAGCAGGCAGTAGGCGTTACGAAGAAATGCTTTCGGATCGTATAGATGCTCGATGACTTCGGTGCTGATGATCAGGTCCATCGGACCGACTCGCTTCAGGAGATCGCCTCCGGGCAACTCTGCATTTGCCAGCGTGAAATCAATCTCGGGATAAGTCTTTTTCGCAAACTCGATCCCTGTGGGTGAGAAATCCACACCATATAAGTGCCATCCTCTCTGCTGGAACAGAGAGAGGAAGCTTCCGTTACCGCATCCCAGATCCAGCACGGCCGATCCGGGTGGAATCTGTCGCAGGAAATAGTCGACGGAGGGCTTCAGGTAGGTGTGACTGACCTCACGATTTGCCGCTCTGTACTCGTAGCTTATCCCTGTCATATTCCGCCGATAGTAGCAGACCTCTTTCCTCGATCACCCTCGACCTTCCGGGGTCCGGCCGGATAAGAGGAACCTCGATCTCGAGCATGCCGACTGCGGGAACAGGTCTATGGAAGCGACCAAGAAAGTGCTTCCGCGTCGCCGCATTCCCGGACGGAATAGCAGTCAACCTGCTTCCAGCTAGCGATTCATCTGGTAGGGGTTCTTCAGGTGGAGAATCCTCAGGAGGTTCAGGACTGCATTCCTTGTAAGCGAGCGAAATTTGCGGCGACGGTTGGCGCGGCCAATGATCTTACTTTGCTGCTGGCGAAAGGTCGATTCCGAGGGCGGCCCGTGATTCAGGGCCGCGACACATAAGGAGACAATGGCGTCGAATTCCTTTGCTGGAGCGAAGTGTTCCAGCCAGGCTTTGCGAGCTAAGCGGCCACGTTCGGCAGCGCTGGCGAGATGAGAGTCAAGAATTTCGGGCAGACGGGTTATATCCTTCTCCGGGATGCGAAGAAGAAAAGAATCCCAATTTATAGGTAGAGGAAGAAGGTACGCGTTGGAGATAAGGACGGGCGCAACACCGGCGGCCATTACTTCGAAGAGGCGTATGGATCCCGCGCCAGCGCCGCGAGGGCTTAGGGCAAAGTGTGAAGCGGATATGGTCTCGGCGTAGGTACGCTGGCTCTGTTCACGCCCTGACCGCTCGAGATCCCAGTGGTAGTAGGAACTGGTGTTCTCGATGAGAATAGATAGACCGTTGCTCGGTGATTTAAAGACCAGGTTGAACAGCTTTTTACGAAGAAGGGAGGTGCTACCTCCTTGAAAGGAGAACAAGAAAGATTTAGGTCCCTTCTCATCTGCCGCGGCTGAATCTGACGTTGTTACAAATGGATTAGAGTATTTTCCTGCGCTCGAGACGTAGGAATAACTGAAGGTGCGGCCGGCACGGCTATGACTATCGATGTGAGCGGAGCAGTAGACACCCGGGACGAGCGGTAGATAATTGTCGTCTTCGGTGTATACGGCGCAATGATCCGGGTAGGCGCGGAATAAAGGGTGATCCAGGAGAAGCTGAGGTGAAATGCCGAAACTTCCGGTAAGGAGAATCAGATCGGCTGCTGCAGGATCTGCCGTGAGGCTATGCTGCGTGCTGAAGCTGGCGCGCTCCGGCAGCAGAACACTGAGTTCGGTTTCGCCTATGGGCGAAAGGTGAATTAGCATGGCACGTATTCAGCTAACTCCGAGCTGCATATTCCAGGCTGGATAGAATTTGGGAAGATTGGTTTGTATTGCGGGGCAAATCGGGATTGCAAGGACAATCGGGTTCGAGAACAGCTTTTGACCAAGCTACTTGTCGAAGATGCTGGCATCATGTCTATCCCCATCGAAGTGCACGCGATATTTCTCGAGCGTCGATTTGCTATTGTTTTCAGGAAGTGAACCGTTTCGTGATCCCGCATCTTTATATATCACTGTTCGGGTTGCACGAGATGCGGAAGCGCCGAGCACGTCTCTCCGATTGCCTTTTGAAGACCTGGGAGCTGCGCAACGGGCTTGACCCCGGCCTGTGAGCTTCGTGGGAGGACCTCGGTGGGGCCACCGGGCACTTGCTTGGAGCAATCGTGTTAGCGGAGAATGAATGCCGGCACCAGAGCGGTGAGATCCGGTCGCAGTGGGGTTGCCGAAGAGAAGGGAACTGATATGCAACGTCGTGTCTTTGTAAGGGCTGTGATGTCGGCCATGGCAGCCCCGAAGCTGCTTCTTGGGCAGGCAGCCAACCCGGCTCCTCCGCCACCGGCGCCTGTTCCGTGGATGACCGGTCTCAATGCAGCTACGCCGGTTCCGGCAACGGAGATCGCGGAGGCTGTCGCTGAGGCGGATCTACACTTCTTTACCCCAGCGCAGATGGCTACGCTGGGGCGGTTGAGCGACGCGATGGTTCCCCCGCTTGCGGACAAGCCGGGAGCGTTGGCGGCGGGCGCACCAGCCTTTCTCGATTTTCTTATCAGCACCTCCGCGATCGATCGCAAGCAGATGTACAAGGGTGGGCTTGACTGGCTGGAGGGAGAGTCGAAGAAGCAGTTCTCAATGTCGTTTGCACAAATCGATGCGGCGCAGGCCGACCGAATCCTGAGACCGTGGCTGCGAACGTGGATGTCGGATCATCCGCCGACAGAGCCGCACGCGGACTTCGTGAACATCGCGCATGCTGACATCCGCACAGCTACGGTCAACTCCCAGGCCTGGAGTGAGGCCTCGACCGACGCGGCCCAGGAGACCAGGCATGCCGGGCTGTACTGGTACCCAATCGAGCCAGACCTCAGTCGGGAGCGCTCGACCAGAGTGCCGACCACCCAGGCTGGCGCGTTAGGTGGAAGCAAGGCACATCCGCTATCCCGGACTCACAACTCAGGCAGAGCTAAGAATTAGTTCAGGTTGCGCTATCCATGACAAAAGATCCAGTCGACGTACTTATCATCGGTTCGGGACATGCGGGCGGCATGGCTGCAAAGGTTCTCACCGAGAAGGGCATTTCCTGCCTGATGCTTAATGCCGGTCCGGTGGTGGATGTGGCGAGAGACACGAAACGCGAGCCAGCCTACGCCCTTCCGTTCCGTGGATTCCGTCCGCCTGATCGTGTTCCCCATGTCTTTCAGTCGAACGGTTTTGACGCGAATGTGTGGGTGGACGAGAAGGAAGTTCCCTATACGTACGATCCGGGAAGCCCCTACAACTGGGTACGCGTACGCTTATTCGGGGGGCGCTCCCTCTTCTGGTCGCGACAGTCCTTTCGCCTGAGCGACTACGAGTTCAAAGGGAAATCTCATGACGGTTTCGGCGAGGACTGGCCGATCGGCCTGGCGGACCTCGCACCGTTTTACTCCCGCGTCGAGGAGATCTTTCAGGTAGACGGACGCAACGAGGGCGTACCGCAGTATCCCGACGGCAACTTCGTTCCAGATAACTCTGCCTGGTCTTCCTCGATGCTGCGACTGCAAGCGGCCGGGCAGCGCGCCGGGATTCCTGTCTGCAGGTGACCCAAAACCCAAAAACTAATCCGCTTTGAGGTTGAGAGATTTTGCTTGTGATGGTTCTCTGGAAGGACGAGAGGAGAGCCGGTCTATGGGCAAGAAGGGACACAGCGAAGAGGAGATTCTGCG
>JAABUK010000773.1_pt1 | contig 64725 bp, 49 predicted proteins | sample 5559141 | NCBI WGS metagenome assembly JAABUK01 (sample SAMN10711869, study PRJNA513367) | rock metagenome | isolation source: Antarctica rocks | place: Antarctica: Victoria Land, Pudding Butte nord | collected 2016-01-03 | reverse complement strand
GGAGGGTGGCGGTGAAGAGGCCGCCGATGACGACGGTGGCGAGGGGGCGCTGGACCTCGGAGCCGCGGGAGGTGGCGAGGGCCATGGGGATGAAGCCGAGGGAGGCGACGAGGGCGGTGATGAGGACCGGCCGCAGACGGTCCGAAGCGCCATCATGAACAGCCTCATCCATCGGTTTACCTTGTTTGCGTAAGGTATTGATGTGCGACACCATTACGACGCCATTAAGGACGGCGATGCCGAACAGGGCAATGAATCCGACGGAAGCAGAGAGGTTGAGGTTGATGCCGCGGATCCACAACGCCGCGATACCCCCGACCAGCGCCAGCGGAACGATCGAGAGGATCAGCAGCATCTGCTTGACGTTCTTGAAAGTCGCATAGAGGAGTGCGGAGATGATCAGGATGGAGACGGGGAGGACGATGGCGAGTCGCTGCTCGGCGCGTTTCTGGTTCTCATATTGGCCGCCCCACTCGAGCCGGTATCCGGCGGGGAGTTGAAGGCCCTGGCTGACCGCCTGCTCGGAGGCGGTGACGAAGCTGCCGAGGTCGCGGCCGCTGACGTTGGACATGACGACAACGCGGCGGTGGGCGTTTTCGCGATTGATGAGGATGGGGCCGCGGACGTTGTGGAGGTCGGCGATCTGGTCGAGGTGGATGAGCTCGCCGCCGGGGGCTTTGATCTGGAGGGTGTGGATGGCGTCGAGGTCGTTGCGGGTGTTGGTGGGGAGACGGACGGCGATGGGGAAGCGCTGGTCGCCCTCGATCATCTCGGAGACCTGTTTGCTGCCGTAGAGGGATTCGATGATCTCCTGGACGTCGGCGACGTTGACGCCGTAGCGGGCGGCGGCGGCGCGATCGATGCGGATCTGGACCTCTTCGGCGCCGGAGATGAGCTCCATCTGGGTCTCGGAGGCACCCTGCACACCGGCGATGATGGCCTGGGCACGGTGTCCGAGGCTCTCGAGCGTGTCCAGATCCCGGCCGAAGATCTTGAGGGCGACGTCGCCGCGGGTGCCGGTGATGGTCTCGTCCATACGCATCTGCATGGGCTGGGTGAACTCGTAGCTGACACCCGGGATCTTGGTGAGGGCGGCCTCGAGTTTGTTGGAGAGCTTCTGCCGGTCCGAGGGGCTGGCATCCTGCTGCTTTTTGGTGAAGGAGATGTAGCTGTCGGACTCGTAGACGCCCATGGCCTCGGTGGCGAGGTCGGGGCGGCCGAGCTTGGTGACGACGGAGGAGATCTCGGGAAAGCTCTTGATGGTGCGTTCGATCTGGTTGCCGATGGCGACGGACTCGGTGAGGGCGATGCCGGGGAGGCGCTTGGAGGTGATGACCATCGAGCCTTCATCGAGCGTAGGCATGAACTCGGTGCCGATGAATTTAAGCGATCCGATGGCGATGACGATCAGCACTGTGGCTGCAATGACGATGAGGCGGCGATGTTTTTCGGCACGCAGGAGGGAGTTGCCGTAGTAAGTGCGGAGGCGATTGAACCAGCCTTTCCTGTGACTGGTCTCGGAGTTGGGCTGAGTGTCAGGCTGGCGGCCGGGCTGAGCGTCGTTCTGGCCCTCATTCTTCTCTTCCGCTGCGGCTTTGCGTTTGAGGGCGATGGTGCAGAGGGTGGGGACGGCGAAGAGCGCGAGCAGCAGCGATCCGGTGAGCGCGGAGACGACGGTGACCGCCATCGGGCGGAACATGCGGCCTTCAAGACTCTGCAGGGTGAGCACGGGAAGGTAGACGGCGATGATGATGAGGACGCCGAAGACGATGGGCCGGGCGACCTCGTGGGAGGCATCGCGAACGATCTCGAGCAGGGGCCTGTCGCTCTCTCCACCTTCGAGGCGGTGCATGCAGTTTTCGACCATTACGACGGATCCGTCGACGATGGTGCCGAAGTCGATGGCGCCGAGGCTCATGAGGTTGGCGGAGATGCCGAAGGTCTCCATGCCGAGGAAGGCGAAGAGGAGGGCGAGGGGAATGGTCAGCGCGACGACGATGGCAGCGCGCCAGTCCCCGAGGAAGATGAGGAGGATGACAATAACGAGGACGGCTGCCTCGATGAGGTTCTTCTTGACGGTGTGGATGGTCGCGTCGATGACGTAGGACTGGTCGTAGAAGGGGATGATTTTAGCGCCGTCCGGGAGTTTGAGGTCGGCGACCTTCTGCTTGATCTCGTTGATGATCTTGCCGCCGTTTTCGCCGCGCAGGATGATGACCATGCCGGAGACGGTCTCGCCGTGGCCATCCTTCATGACTGCGCCGTGGCGGATGAGGGGCAGAGCGGCGATGGTGGCGACCTGCTTGAGCAGAACGGGGATACCGCCGGTAGAGGAGACGACGATGTTGCCGAGATCGCCCATGCTTTCGGCGCGTCCGATACCGCGCACGGTGTACTCCTGCTGGGCGTGCTCGATGTAGCTGCCGCCGAAGTTGGCGTTGTTGGCGGTGACGGCGGAGACGACCTGGTGGAGGGTGAGGTTGTAGCGACGGAGGGATTCGGGGTCGACCTCGATGGTGTACTGCTTGGTCTCGCCGCCCCAGGAGTTGATCTCGCTGACGCCAGGGATGGTGAGGAGGGCGAAGCGAACGGTCCAGTCGTGCAGGGTCTTGATCTGCATCAGCGACATCTTCGGGGCGTTGATGGTGTATTGATAGACCTCGCCGAAGGCTGTCGACATGGGGTTCATCTGTGGCTGGAGGTTGGGCGGGATGCGGCTCTGGACCTGGTTGAGGCGTTCGGCGACGAGCTGGCGGACGAGGTACCGGTTCATGTTGTCGTCGAAGATCATGGTGACCATCGAGAGCTCGAGTTTGGAGGTGGAGCGGACGGTCTGGAGCTTGGCCATGCCCATCATGGAGGTCTCGATGGGGTAGGTGACGAGCTGCTCGACCTCGACGGGGCTCATGCCGGGGCACTGCACGGTGACGACGACCTGGTTATTGGTGAGGTCGGGAAAGGCCTCGATGGGGAGGTTGAGCATGACCGCCAGGCCGGCAACGATGAGCACGACCAGGAGCGCGGCGACCAGCCAGCGGTTGTCGAGGAGGAAGTCCATGATGCGGTTCATGGTCGATTAGTCCTCGCCCATGCTGCCCTTGAGCAGCTCGGATTTGATCATGAAGGCGCCGGCGACGGCGATGTGGTCTCCAGGCTTGAGGCCCTGGGTGATCTCGACGCGGTGACCGGCGCGGGTGCCGATCTGGACGGCCTGCGCGTGGAAGGTCTTGCCGTCGGCGGTGACGAAGGCGGCCTGTAGGCCGTTGACGTCCTGGAGGGCGTCCTCGGGAGCGAAGACGGCGGGGCGGGTCTCCGGCTGGGCGATGGAGACGGTGGCGAACATCTGTGGGCGGAGCTTGATGCCGGGATTGGGAACGACGATGCGGACGGGGATGGTGCGGGTGGCGGGATCGAGCGTGTCTCCAACCAGGCCGACGCGGCCGGCGAAGTTCTGACCGGGGTAGGCCTGGGTGGTCACGCGCGCGGACGCTCCGATGCGGACCAGGGCGATGTCAGCCTCGTTGAGCGCGGCGGTAATCCAGACGGTCGAAAGGTTGGAGACGATGAAGGTGTCCATGCCGGTCTGGACCACCTGGCCGGGCGTTACGTCGCGGGTGATGACGGTGCCGTCGATCACCGAGCGGACGGGCACGAGCTCGCGGTTGTAGAGGTTGCTGCGGTTGAGGCTTTCGGGGTTGACCTGGAGGAGTTCGGAGAGGTGTTCGCGCTCCATGTGGACGGTAGCCTCGGCGGCGGCGAGGTCGGTCTGTGCCTGGATCAACTGCTGATTGGCGTGCTGGGACTCCTCGAGCGACGCGGCCTGGATGCTGTAGAGGTGCTGGTAGCGGTCGCGGGCCCCCTGCGCGAAGGCGACAGCGCCATGCTGGCGGTCTACGTCTGCGAACGCCTGGAAGAGGGCTCCGACGGTCTCGTGGACGGTGTGGCTGTGGAGGTCGGCGAGGGTCTGGCCGCGGCGGACGTTGGCGCCCGGAAGGACGTAAACACCGGTAATGCGGCCATCGGCGATGGCCCCGATGTGGGCGGTGTGCTGCTCATCCATGACCACCTGGCCGGCGACGTCGATCGAACGCGCGACGGGCTGAACGTCCACCTCGGCGATCCGAATGCCGGCCAGCTGCTGCTGCTCGGGCGTGAGGGTGACCGTGTCTTTGTCCTGCTGGGCGTTAGCCCCTTTGCTGTTGCTGCCGCCTTTGCTGTCGCTGCCGCCTTTGCTGCCGCCGCCTTTGGATTTGCCGGCGGAGGCTCCGCTCTGGTTGTCGGCTCCCTGCTGGGAGTCCTGCGAGCCCGAGGACTTGCCTGAGGAGGAGGACTTGTCGGAGGGTTTGGCGCCGCCGCTGGCCTCTTTTTTCGAGCAGGCGAGGGGGAGGGTGGCGAGCAGGAGGAGGGCGGCGAGGGTGAAAGCGGCGTGCGTCGCGGGTGAGGTTGGTGACTTCATAGCGGCTCTCCGGAGGCAAGTTGCAGCCTGACGGCGCTCTGCCGGAGTTCGGCGAGGGTACGGAGAGCGTTGACTTCGACGTCGATCTCGGTACGCTCGGCGTCGATGTAGCGGAGGAGGTCGACGCCGCCGGTGCGGTAGGCGTCGTCGAGGATTTCGAGATTCTTTTTGGCGCGGCTGCGCATGTCGGGGAGGGTTCCTTCGGCGATGTGGCGTTGGTGTTCGTAGGCGGACTGGGCGGCGGCGATGTCGGCGCGGACACCGATTTCGGTCTGTTCGAGGCGGGCGCGGGCGATGCGGAGGTTGGCTTCGGCGCGGGCGATCTCGCCCTGGTTGCGATTGCGAAAGGGGAGCGGGATCTGGACGGAGGCGTAGAGGGTGTCGATGCCGCTGTTGCGTTTGTAGCCGCCGAGGACGTCGGGATCGGGGACGGCGATGGCGTGCTGGAGGCGGAGGTTGGCGGTGGCGGAGGCGACGGTCTCGCGGGCGGCGACGATGTCGGCGCGATTGGCGAGGACGGCATCGATGTTGAAGGGGGGCGGCAGTGGGAGCGGGGTGGCGAGCGACTCGGAGAGGACGAGGATGGGATCGGGGCGGCGTCCCATCTGACGGAAGAGGTCGACCCGCGCGAGTTCGAGATCGCGCTCGGCGAACTCGAGAGTCATGGCGATGCGGTCGCGCTCGATCTGCATGCGCAGGAGATCGACGCCGCGCATGGCACCGGCGTCGACGCGCTCCTGGTGGTACCGAACCAGATCGTCGACGGCTTTAAGGTCCTGCATGAGCAGGTCGCGAACGCCGATGGCCAGCGCCGTGGTCCAGTAGGCAGCGGCGACCCGGCCCGCGATCTGCGCCTTCTGCACGGCGACCTCAGCCTCGGTGCGGCGAAGGTCCGCGGTCGCGACCCCAACCCTCTTCGAGCGTTTGCCGTCGAGCTCGAAGGTCTGGCCGAGGTAGCCGTAGTCTTCGGTGTTGTTGGCGAAGGAGAAGTTGTCGGCCCAGAGGCGAATGTCTTCGGACGAAAGATAGATGCGGGGGTTGAAGCCGAGGCCGGCCTGGCGCACCGAGCCCTGCGCGGCACTGATCTGGGCGTTAGCGGCCTGGGCCTGCGGGCTGTTTTCGGCCATGGCGATGGCTTCGTGAAGAGAGAGGGGCTGCTGCGCGGAGAGGTGCTGTGCGAGAGCGACGGCGGCCGCGGCACACAGGCTGATGACACGGCGCCGAGAGCGTTCGGCGGGGAAGTTTGGCACACACAGGTTCATGCTTCGTTTTGAGCGTCCTCGGGGTGGTGGGATAGGCGGGTAGCGAGTGGACTGAATCGGCTGACTCACTGTGGAAAGGGCTGGGTGAGAGTGGCGTCCGCCGGCGATGGCAGGGGTTTGTCGGCGGCGGCGAGGAGGAGGGCGATCTGCCACATCTGGGTCTGGTTGAGGAGAGTTTTATAGGCAGGCATGCCGCTGAGGCGGATGCCGTTTTCGATCTTCCAGTAGGTCTCGCCGGCGGGATCATCGCTGACACCGACTACGTCGCTGCCCTCATGCTTGGCCCAGAGCTGCGGAGTGCGGGGGAACATGGTGGCTCCGAACTGGGAGGGATGATCCTTGAGGCCGTGGCAGGAGGCGCACTGCTCGCGGTAGAGGTGGGCGCCGGCGACGAGGGTCTCGGGGGTAGAGGCGAAGGGCGCCTGCCCGGGTTTTTCGCGATCGATTCTGGCGTTGAGTGGGATCTTTACGATCTTCGCCTCGAGCGGGAAGGGGGCGTCGGCGGTGGCGACCGGGGGGTGGCCGTAGCTGAAGTAGAGGAAGGCTGCGGCGGGCAGGGTGAGCAGGCCGAGCAGGAAGGCGAGCAAAGCTATGGGGAAGGTTCCAAATCTCGTCATTCCTGGTGCTTCCTCCGGGGTGGAATAACTGGACGTCTTTCCATGCGAAAAGGACGCATCAGCATGGGCTGGGGTAATCCAGCCACCTCTCGGTTATACGGCAGCACTCCTTAAGATGCGCTGAGGGCCGGGTTGGTGCCGGGCGTGCCGAGCATCGATTTCACGGGACGGGACTGGAGGCCGGATTTGCGAGGGGGAGGGTAAGGGTGATGGTGGTGCCCTGGGCGAGGCCGGGGCTGTCGGCGGTGGCGTCCCCGCCGTGCTGGCGGAGGATGGCGCGAACGAGGAAGAGGCCGAGGCCGGTGCCTTTGATGCGGACCATGGTGCGGCCGGGGACGCGGTAGAAGCGCTTGAAGATGCGCTTCTCATGTCCGGACGGGAGGCCGAGGCCGCGGTCGGCGATGCGGATGATGGCGGTCGATGGGGAATTGAGGGTGAGCGAGCAGCGAATTTCGAGTGACGACGGCGGGGGTTGGGGGGAGTACTTGACGGCGTTATCGAGGACGTTGAGGAGGGCGGTGCTGAGGTCCTCGGCGATCCCCAGCACACGAAGATGAACGCCGGCGGGTATGGGATCCAGCAGGATGGCGCCGGGGGGGAGGTGATGGCGCTGGCTGGTGATGGTGATGCACTCGTTGAGGAGAGGTTCGAGATCGATGAGGGTGCGGTTGAGTTGACGGTGTTTCTGTCCGAGCTGACCGGCTTTGAGGACCTGCTCGACAGTGGCGAGGAGGCGGTCGGAGTCGGCGAGCATGATGGTGTAGAACTCCTGCTTCTGCTGCTCGGGAACGGGCCGGCGCTGAAGGGTTTCGAGGTAGAGGCGGATGGAGGCGATGGGAGTTTTGAGTTCGTGGGTAACGGCGTTGAGGAAGGAGTCCTGACGCTCATTGCGGCGGATCTCGCGGAGGAGGAAGACGGTGTTGAGGACGACGCCGGCGATGAGGACAGCGAAGCAGATGATGCCGAGGACGAGAAGGGCGGCGCGGCGCTGGTTGAGGATGATCCAGCCGATGTTGAGGGTGACGGCGACACCGATGAGGAGGACGCCGAGGGTGAGGAAGAGGGCGATGGCTCCGCGGCGACGGGTGAAGTTCATTGGGGTAGGAGGTAACGCTTCCAAGCGTACAACCTCGGCGGTCGAGCGGGATGTGGTGGGGGGTGCCGGGCGCCGGCGGTCTACTCCCCCAGGCGCCCAGGCGAAGGACTGAGGACCGATAGAATGGCGGGATGCGTGCGTTGGTGAAGATGACGGTGGGACGGGTTCGGTGGGCTTTGCGGGAGTGGGGTCTCTGGGGAGCTGCTTCGATGTCCCTGCGGCGGATGTGGAGGGTACGCAAGATGGAGGCGATGGTGCATCCGTTCGACGCGGAGCATGGGGTGGAGACGAGCGGCCTGATCGGTGGAGGGACACTGGCGGGAGGGGATGCGCAGAGCGCCTTTTCGACTGCCTACTTTGGCGTACCGCCGTCGCGATTTCGGGCCGCGGTGGGACGCTGGCGGGCGACCGACGGTGTGGGGGAGATGGCGGAGTACGCGTTTGTGGATGTGGGGTGTGGGAAGGGGCGGGCTATTCTTCTGGCCTCCGAGATGGGCTTTCGGGAGGTTCTGGGAGTTGAGTTGAACGAAGGTCTGGCGGAGACAGCAGCAAAGAATCTGGAGCTCTGGAAGAGTGCCGGGCGGGCGCGGTGTCCGGTGCGGGTGATGTGCCTGGATGCGGCGCGGATAGAGTTCCCGGGAGGTCCAACGCTGGTGTATCTGTACAACCCATTTCGCGCACAGGTGCTGCGGGCGCTGCTGAGGCGGATCGATGCGTGGGCTGAAGGGGGCGGCGGACCTGTGGATGTGCTCTACCTGTATCCGGAGGAGGAGACCGTCTTTGCCGAGTTTCCGAAGTTCAAGCGGATGTGGCGCGAGGGGGTGCGGATTGCGGCGGAGGATGTGGGGGTGGACGAGATCTCGGGGATGGAAGACCCGTGCAGCGCGTACCGGTGGGTGGGGTGAGCGGAGGGGTTGCGATCCGGGGTAGAGAAGCGGGTCCGATCGCTGCGCTCAGGATGCCAGAAAGAAGGAAGTGGTTTTAGAAAGAGAGAGGCGCAAAGCTGATGCTCTGCGCCTCTCTGCTGCGGATGCGAACGACTATGCGCCGGCTGATTTTGGATCGGCGGGGTCGAACTTGGCGATCTGGACCTTCTGGGCGAGGCCGACTTTTTCGAGCAGCCAGATGCCGTAGTAGTTGACGTCGAACTCGTACCAGGCGAGGCCGTGACGCGCCGAGACGGGGTGGGCGTGGTGGTTATTGTGCCAGCCCTCGCCGCCGGTGAGGATGGCGACCCACCAGTTATTGCGGGAGTCGTCCTTGGTCTCGAAGCGGCGCTTGCCCCAGAGGTGGGTGGCGGAGTTGACGAGCCAGGTTGCGTGCAGGCCGAGGGTGGTACGCAAGAAGGTTCCCCAGAGCATCATGCCGACGGCGCCCACGATGCGGTGGCCGGTGGGGGCGAGGGCTGCGCCGATGGCGAGCTGGAGGAGGCCGGTGACGATGAGTGGGAGGTAGTGGAACTTCGAGAGCCAGACGTGGACCGGGTCGCGGGTGAGGTCGGGGGCATAGCGGCCGAGGAGAGCGGTCTCGGAGTGGAGGGCGCGGCCGGAGAGGATCCAACCGGCATGGGCCCACCAGGTGCCGTCGTGGGGGGTGTGCGGGTCGCCCTCGTGGTCGGAGTTCTGATGGTGGACGCGGTGGGTGGCGACCCAGAAGATGGGTCCGCCCTCGAGCGCGAGGCAGCCGCAGGCGGTGACGAAGTACTCGAGCCACTTGGGAACGCGGTATCCGCGGTGGGTGAGCAGGCGGTGGTAGGCCATGCCGATGCCGACGTTGATGGCGAAGAAGTACATGATGGCGAAGGCGGCTAGGTTCTTCCAGGAGAAGAAGAAGAGGGCGGCGATGGCTCCGACATGGAAGGCTCCCATGGCGATGGTGGTGATCCAGTTGATCTCACCCTGCTGGTGCTCGCGTCCCATGCGGAGGTCCTGCTTGACCTTGCGGGCGACCTCTTCGGCGGCGTTGATGCGGATCGAGACAGGGGCGGTGACGGCCGCCTCATAGGTTGCCTGGTCGGTGTGCTGGTGGCGGGTCTGGTCTGAGGTCTGATCCTGGACTTGATCTGGGGAGAGAACTTGTGGGGTCATAGTGTTCTACGGTCCTTTTTTTGCTACTGAAATAACGCTAGCAGGGGTGAGGGTGGGGTGGGTGTAAGAGTTTTGTAATGCTCCCCGGGGGTTGTAGTTGATAACGTGGGTGGACGGTGAACAGGCAACAGGCAACAGGGAACAGCAAGCAGAGACAGGAGGGTTCATGGGTTTGTGGCTTCGCGGTGGGTTGGTGGCGGCGGCGTTGGGGATTGCGGGTACGGTTATGGTGCGGGGCCAAGGGATCGACCTGCCTACGAGTAAACAGATTTCGGGGGCGGTGCCGGGGGATCCGCAGCGGATCAATGGCCTGCCAATGTCGATGGCGGTGAGCCCGGATGGGCGCTGGGTGGTGACGGTGAATGCGGGGTACGGGACCTATGAGTCGAGGTACATGCAGTCGCTGGCGGTGGTGGATACGCGGACGGGGAAGGTAGTGGATTCGCCGGATGAGCGGACGCTGGTGGGGGCGCGGCAGACGCTCTACTCGGGGCTGGCGTTCAGCGGGGATGGACGGCAGCTGTACGGGAGTGTTGGGTCGCTGAGCGATCCCGAGGGAAAGAGGACGGGGGACACGGGGAGCGGGGTGGTGGTGTACGGGTTTGCGGATGGGCGGTTGACGCGGGAGCGGGTGATCAAGATTCCGCTGCAGACGCTGGCGGGGGGGCGGCGGACGAAGCTGATCGGGGACGTGCTGGGGGGGGTGGGGGTGCCGTTTCCGGCGGGGATTGCGGTGGTGCCGGGGGTTGGCGGGGGATCGGAGGCATCGGTAGAGAAGCGGGGTCTTCGCTCTGCTCAGAAGGACAAACAAGAGGGCAATGGCAAGGACAAACAGAAGAGCACAGACAAGGACAAACAGAAGAGCACAGACAAGGACAAACAGAAGAGCACAGGCAAGGACAAACAGAAGAGCACAGGCAAGGACAAACAGAAGAGCACAGGCAAGGACAAACAGAAGAGCACAGGTGATGACAAACAGCCGAGTGACAGCGACGGTGCGGTGGTGGGTGAGGCTGTCAGAGGACAGGGAACAGCGAACAAGGAACAGCGGGCGGAGAGGCTGCTGGTTGCGGATAACCTTTCGGATGATGTTCTGCTGATGGATGCGGGGACGGGGAAGATTGTAACCAGATTTGATCTTTCGGAGAGTGATGCGGTTCCGGGGACTTATCCGGTGGCGGTGGCGGTCGCGCAGGATGGTCGTCGCGGGTATGTGGCGCTTTGGAATGCGAGTGAGGTGGTGGAGCTGGATCTGGTGGGGGGGAAGGTCGGGAGAAAGCTGCCGCTGCTGAAGCCGGTGGGAGAGACGGTGGCGGGGACACATCCTTGCGCGCTCGAGTTTTCGCCGGATGGGCGGACGATGTATGTGGCGCTCGCCAACCGGGATGCGGTGGCGGCGGTGGATGTGAGTTCGGGGAAGAAGGATCTGGGAGCGTTTGCGGTGCGGGGATACTTCGACACGCGGCTGCCGGGGCAGAGCTACTTCGGTGCGGAGCCGGAGGCGATGGCGGTAAGCGCGGATGGGCGGAGGCTGTATGTGGGGAATGCGATTCAGGATGCGGTGGCGGTGATCGACACGACGAAGCTGACAGCGGGCGCGGCGAAGAAGGGGTTTGTGGAGCCGATCGGATTTGTGCCGACGGAGTGGATGCCAATGTCGATGGGGGTGGCGGGCGGGAAGCTGTATGTGGCGACGGCGAAGGGAAGGGGAACGGGGCCGAATAATTTTGCACAGAAGAGGACGGAAGAGACGAAGGGGAACCGGCGGTTTCAGAGCTCTTCGAGCTATATCGGGACGCTGCTGTATGGATCGGTGGCGGCGATGGACACGACGGCGATGGAGCGGGAGATGCCGCGGTGGACGGCACAGGTGATGGAAGATAACCGGATGAAGGCAGCGGAGGAGCGGATTCGGTTTGCGGGGGGCGACGGTGGGGCGGAGGACAGTGGGGGAGAAGCGGGTTCTTCGGCTGCGCCTCAGAATGGAAGAAAGAAGAGCGAGAGTGGTGCGAGTGCTGAGAGGAGCGGGGGAGAAGCGGGTTCTTCGGCTGCGCCTCAGAATGACAGCAAATCAGGCGGGACGGAGATTGGGGCTAATGCTTCCCGCACATCGGCCGAGAAGGGAACGGAGGGCTTTCCGGGGCCGATACGGCATGTGATTTACATCATCAAGGAGAACCGGACGTACGACCAGGTGTTTGGGGATCTGGAGCAGGGCGGGAGGGCGGTTGGGAACGGCGATAAGAGGCTGACGATGTATGGGGCGGAGGTAACGCCGAACCAGCATAAGCTGGCGCTGCAGTTCGGGGTGCTGGACAACTTTTTTGATTCGGGCGAGGTATCGGGGGACGGGCACGTTTGGTCGAATGCGGCGATCGGGACGGACTACCTGGAGAAGACGTGGCAGCAGAGCTATAGGGGGAAGGAGCGGACGTACGACTTTGAGGGGGTGGTGGCGGAGGGGTATCCGATCCTGCAGCATATTCCGGATGTGAGTGAGCCCTCGAGTGGGTATCTGTGGGGCAATCTGACGCGGCATGGGCGGTCGCTGTACCACTTTGGCGAGTACATCTCGTCGACGTTCTGCAATGAGAAGAACGGGGTGACGGGGCGGGCTGCACCGCAGGAGGGGCCGATGTTGACGGAGCAGGCGGCGTGCGCGAAGAAGGAGATCGCGCCGGGCGGGGCGCTTCCGGAGGTGTGGGGAGGGGGGCCGAATCAATGGCCGTGGGCGATCCCGATGCTCGCGTCGAACGTGGCGACGAAGCCGGAGCTGGTGGGACACTTTGCGACCGAGCAGGCGGACTTTAATCTGCGGGTTCCGGATCAGATTCGGTATGCGGTCTTTGAGCGGCACTTTGCGGAGTGGGCTAAGGATCGTGCGGCGGGGAAGGACACGATGCCCAACTTCGTGATGCTTCGATTTCCGAACGACCATACGGCGGGAACGACGCCGGGCGGACCTACGCCGAAGAGCTCGATTGCGGATAACGATCTGGCGATCGGGCGGGCGGTGGACCTGGTGTCTCACTCGGCGTTCTGGGAGGACACGGCGTTTTTTATCCTGGAGGATGACGCGCAGAACGGGGCGGACCATGTGGATGCGCACCGGAGCCTGGCGCTGGTGGTGAGCAAGTATGCTCCGCGGGCGAAGGATGGGGGAGCGTTTGTGGACAGCCGGTTCTATTCGACGGTGTCGATGATTCGGACGATGGAGACGGTGCTGGGTCTGCCGCCGATGAATAACAACGATGCGTTCAGTTCGCTGATGGCTCCGGAGTTCGGGGGGCCGGGGGATCAGGCGGCGTTTGCGGCGGACTTCAGCAACCGGGAGAATGGGCTGATTTACAAGGCGAACCCAAAGGTGACGGCGGGGTTGAATCCGGCGGCCGCGGAGGGAGAGCTCGAGTCGGCGAAGATGGACTTCCGGCATGCGGATCGGGCGGATGCGCGGAGGCTGAACGTGATCTTGTGGAGGGATGCGATGGGCGACGGGCCGGTGCCGGCGGCGCTTACGGAAAAGAGGAAGAGGTCGAGGAAGGATGATGACTGAGTGAGGGGCTCCCGAAAGCAATGCAGCGGCCGGGTCCTGGGTGCGCGCTAGAGAAGCGGGTCTGTTCGCTCTGCTCATGATGACAAACAATAGGAGCGGATCCGTTCGCTGCGCTCAGGATGACAACCGCTCAGGATGACAACCTCTCAGGATGACAACAAAGGGCAAGGGCTGACGCAGCCAGGAGATGGAGAGGACATGGGAATGCAGCCGTTTCGGTTGAAGCCGTTTTTCAGTGAGAGGGTTTGGGGGCGGGCGAGTCTGGCGCCGTGGTTTGCGGAGACGGGGACGACGGAGCTGGTGGGCGAGGCTTGGCTCACCGGGCCGCAGTGTGTGGTTGAGACGGGGGCGATGGCGGGAAGGACGCTCGACGAGGTGGCGAAGGAGTCTGGACCGGAGCTGCTGGGAGGGGGTGGGGACGGGGAGTTTCCGCTGCTGGTGAAGGTGCTGTTTCCGAATGACAAGCTGTCGGTGCAGGTGCATCCGGATGATGCGCAGGCGCGGGCGATGGGGCAGCCGCGGGGAAAGACGGAGTGCTGGTATGTGCTGGACGCGGAGCCTGGGGCGGCGGTGGCGCTGGGGCTGAAGGAGGGTTCAGATGCGGCGGGGGTGGAGCGGGCGATTGCGGAGGGGACGCTTGAAGCGATGCTGGTGCAGGTCCCGGTGACGGTGGGCGATATGGTGTTTGTGGATGCGGGGACGGTTCATGCGATTGGGCCGGGGGTGACGCTGCTCGAGACGCAGCAGACGAGCGACACGACGTTCCGGATGTGGGACTACGGGCGGCCGCGGGAGCTGCATGTGGAGCAGGGGATTGCGGCCACGAAGTTCAGGACGCGCGCGGGAAAGGTGCGGCCGCGCGTGCTCTCGGACGGGGTGACGAGGCTGATCGAGGAGCAGTACTTTACGGTCGATCGGATCGACGTGAGGGGCGGTGAGATGCGGGTGGAGATGGAGGGGGCTGGGTGCCTGGTGGGGCTGGAGGGTTCGGCGGTGGTGCGGTGTGCGTCGGGAGAGGTGGAGCTACGGAAGGGGACGGCGGTGGTGATTCCGGCGGGAAGTGAGGTGATGGTGGAGGGCGCGGGTCCGGTGAGTTTTGCGCGATGTTTTGCGCCCAGGCCGTAGGCGGAGATAAGGTGGGTGGGTTGAGGGGGGTGTCGCGTTGAAGATGCAGGATGGTTTGTCTCGGAGAGATTTGTTGAAGGGCGGCAGCAGCATGGCGGTGGGAGCCGCGGCGATGGCGTGGGTGCCGGGGACAGCCAGGGCTGTGGTGTTGCCGGAGGCTGGGGTGCCGCTGGAGGTTGCGGTGCCACTGGAATCGAAGCGACCGGCGGCGGCTGAACGGCGCTTTCGGAGCGAGGCGGTGGAGCGCTTTCTGTCCGAGACGAGCCGTCTGATCGGAGATCCGGAGCTGGCGTGGATGTTCGTGAACTGCTTTCCGAATACGCTCGATACGACGGTGGAGCCGGGCGAGTTTGAGGGCAAGCCGGATACGGTGGTGATCACGGGAGATATCCCTGCGATGTGGATGCGCGACTCGTCGGCGCAGGTGTGGCCCTATCTCACGCTGGCGGCGAAGGACGATCGTCTGCGGGCGCTGCTTGAGGGCGTGATCCGGCGGCAGGCGCGGTGCCTGCTGATCGACACCTATGCGAATGCGTTTATGGCGGACCTGAGCGCGAAGCCGCTGGAGTGGAGCCGGACGGACCAGACGGAGATGCGGCAGGGGGTGGGCGAGCGCAAGTATGAGCTGGACTCGCTGTGCTACCCGATCCGGCTGGCGCATGGGTATTGGAAGAGCACGGGTGGGACGCAGCCGTTCGACGCGCGGTGGGCGGAGGCGATGCGACGGGTGCTGGTGACGATGCGAGTGCAGCAGAGGAGGCATGGGGAGGGGCCGTATCGCTTCAAGCGGATGGCGGTGAATCCTACGGACTCGCTGGTGAACGGGATCGGGTATCCGGCGCGGCCGACAGGGATGATCGCGTCCTGCTTCCGGCCGTCCGATGACGCGTGCGTTCTGCCGTTCCTGGTGCCGTCGAACCTGTTCGCGGTGACCTCGCTGCGGCAGCTGGCGGAGATGGCGAACGGGATTCTGCACGATGCGGCGATGGCGAATGAGGCGTCGGCGCTGGCGGGGGAGGTGGAGACGGGGCTGCGCCAGTATGCGCAGGCGAAGACGCCGGAGGGAGCGATCTGGGCGTTTGAGGTGGATGGCTTTGGCGGCCAGGTGCTGATGGACGATGCGAATGTGCCAAGCCTGCTGGGGCTGCCGTATCTCGAAAGCTCGCCTGATGCGGAGATGTACCAGCGGACGCGGGCGTTTGTGTGGAGCGAGCGCAATCCGTGGTTCTTCAGAGGAGCGGCGGGCGAGGGGATCGGTGGACCGCATATTGGGCGGGATAGCGTGTGGCCTATGTCGCAGATTGTGTATGCGCTCACGAGCCGATCAGACGCGGAGATCCGGCATGCGCTCGGGATGCTGAAGACGGCATCGGCGGGCATCGGCTTTATGCATGAGAGCTACAACAAGGACGATGCGCGGAAGTTTACGCGGGCGTGGTTTGCTTGGGCGAATACGCTGTTCGGCGAGCTGGTTGGCGGGCTGGCGACGCGCAGGCCGGAGCTGCTGCGGGTGTGAGCGATGGTGTTGCTCATGCGCCGGGTCAGAACTGGAAGTAGAGGAAGGAGGTGGTGCTGTCGAGGTTGGCGAGGACGGCGAAGAAGAGGACGGCCATGACGACGGCCCAGCGGAGATTGGGGGACCAGCGGAGACGGGCGAGCAGGGGTGTGGGGGCGGCCGGGTCCTGGGGCTCGGAGGTGGGGGAGTGGTGGCCGGGCTCGGGGCGTTGGGGGGTGGGCTCCTGGCCGAGGATCTGCTGGGAGTTGGGAAAGAACCAGACGATGGGGAAGAGGGCGAAGGCGAGGGCTCCGTCGAGCAGGGAGCTGGTGGTGCCGAGGCCGTGGCGGCCGGCCATGTCGTGGAGGAGGGCGAAGGCGGAGTGGAGGGAATCGGAGCGGAAGAAGATGAGCGCGAAGGAGACCTGGGCGTAGACGCCGAGCATCATGGCGAGGCGGGTGAGGCCGGTGACGGGGACGGGATTGGGGCCGCGGCGGCGGAAGTGACGCCAGGCCTGGTTGGCGGTGAGATAGACGCCGTGCAGGGCTCCGAAGAGGAGGAACTGGATGCCGGCCCCGTGCCACAGGCCGGTGAGCAGCATGGTGACCATGGTTGGGTAGGCGACCATGGTGGTAAAGCCTTCGGGGGTGGCAAGGGCCTTGCGCGAGGTCTTTTTACCAGCGAGGAGACGGCGGCGCTGCACGGCGAGAAGAAGCGGGTTGTAGAGGTAGAGGGTGATGTAGCGGGTGAGGGTGATGTGCCAGCGCTGCCAGTATTCGGTGACGCTGGTGGCTTTGAAGGGCGAATCGAAGTTGATGGGGAAGCGGATGGAGAAGATGCGGGCGAGGCCGAGCGCCATGTCGGAGTAGCCGGAGAAGTCGAAGTAGAGCTGCATGGAGTAGACGATGAGGCCGGTCCAGGCGTGAGTGGCGGTGAGGGTGCCAGCGTTGCGGAAGGCGAGGTCGGCCTGCGGGGAGAGCTTGTCGGCGATCAGGACTTTTTTGGCGAGGCCGATGAGGAACCAGGTGAGGCCGAGGGCGACGTCCTGCGGGTTGAGCTGGAAGCGGCGGTGGGTGGGTGGCGGGGGCTGGATGCTGGAGGGCAGGTGGGCGGGGATATTGCCTGACTGGCGATCGGATTGGCGGCCGAATTGGGGCATCATCTCCTTGTGATGGAGGATGGGGCCGGCGATGAGGTGGGGGAAGAAGGTGACGAAGAGGAGGTAGGAGAGGAAGTCCTGGCGCTCGGCCTCGACCCCAGCGGGCAGACCTGCCGAGACCTGACCTTTGCCCCCTGCCGGGGATCCGGGGACCTGTCCCTGTGCGAGATCGACGAGGTAGGAGATCTGGGTGAAGGTGAAGAAGGAGATGCCGAGGGGGAGGAGGATGGGATGGGGATGGAGGTTGGCGAGGTGAAGGGCGTTGATCGAGAGAAGGAGTTTATAGAGGTACTTGAAGTAGAAGAGCGCGAGGAGGTTGAGGGTGATGCCGAGGGCCAGGAGGCGTTTGCGGTTGAGGGAGTCCTCGGGTGTGGAGGCGATGATGTTGGCGACGAGGTAGTTGACGAGGATGGAGCCGAGGAGGAAGAGGACGAAGACGGGGCTCCAGGCGGCGTAGAAGACGACCGACATGAAGGCGAGCCAGGCGATGACGGGGCGGCGGCCGTAGCGTCCCAGCAGATGGAAGCCGAGCATGGTGATGGGAAGAAAGAAGAAGAGGAATCGGAGCGAGTTGAAGAGCATGGACGGGCTGGATTGAGGGTACCAAAGGGGGCTGCCCGGATAGGGTAAGGGTGTGTGGGTTCCCGGTTGGGAAGCAGGTCCTTCGCTGCGCTCAGCAGACAAGGCTCAGGAGCAAGACTTCCGGGGTGCGGGGGCGGCGCGAGTTCTAGCGGTGGCGGAAGGAGACGCGGCGGAGCCTGGCGAAGGAGGATGGCGGGGGGCGGTGGCGAGCGGCCGCGGAGTTCTGGCTGGTGACCTCGTTCAGCTCTTCGGAGACGAGGCTGGAGACGACGTTTGAGCCGATGGCGGTGTAGTGGCGGCCGTCGTTGAAGAGGCCGATGGGGAGGGGCAGGAGGTTGTTGCTGGTAACGCCATCAAGCTGGGAGCTGTAGGCGGCGAGGTTCTGGTCGCAGGCTGGGATGGGGGCGACGTTGACCAGGACGAGGCCGGTGTGGGCGGCGTACTCCCTGCGGTATTGATCCACGAGGGCGCGGGGGTAGTCCCCGCGAATTGAGGCGGAGATGGCGGTGGATGGATCGCAGGAGGTGCGCGGTGGAGCGGGGGGTGTAAAGAAGCCGTTGTGGACGGTGATGAGGTCCTCTTCGGGGCGGAGGTGGGTGAGATGGAACCAGACGTCCTTGATGCCGTAGAAGGCGCTGAAGCCGGCGGCATATCCGGCAAAGGCGATGGCCTCGCGCGGGTGGCGGGTAAGGGTGCGGCGGGCTTGCTGGGGGGTGCCGTGGCGAAGCAGTTCCAGCAGGCCCTCGGCGTAGATGGTTCGGCTCCAGGCGCGATTCTCGCGCTGGAAGCTATCCGGGCTGAGCTGGACCAGGAGGACGCGGGGCTGCGGGTTCTGCTGGAGATAGTGATTGAGAGTGAGGTTGTCGGTAACGGCGAGGACGGCGTTGGTGACGGAGATATTGCAGGTCCTGAGGCCGGTATTGCGCTGGACGACGTCGGGATTGATGCCGGTCATGGCGGTGGAGTCGCCGAAGATGAGGACGTCGCAGTGGCGGCCCCGCATGCCGAAGACGGCGTCGTTTGATCGCACCCAGACGCTGGCGCCGTGATTCAGAAAGAAGTCGGAGCAGCCGAGGGCGATGAAGACCGGAATCGCGATAAGGGTGAGGAGGACGAGAGTGAGGGTGTAGCGAAGGGCGGACCGGCGACCGGCTTTGGTCGGATGCTCCCGAGCGGACTTACGAATGGAGGGATGGGAGGTCGATTCCTGAGTCGCGGTTAGCAAAAGTTCGGCTGAGCTCCTGGGTTGTTCCTAGGTTTCGGCGTACCCGTAGTGGGTTTGGACGCGATGCCAGGAGGAAAGTTGGCACCCGGTTGATTGTATCCGCTCAGCCAGAGGTATCCGGGTTGCGCACTGTGGTTCGGGCGCGGTCTATGTGTGGGAAAGCAGGGCCGATGGGTGTGGGAAAGCAGGGTGTGGGAAAGCAGGGTGTGGGAGAGCAGGGTGTGGGAGAGCAGGGCGTGGGAGAGCAGGGCCGATGGGATCTTGCTTCAGCGGAGGAAGACACCGAGTTCGCTGGCGGCGGCACGCAAGGGAGGAAGAAAGCGCGTCTGCATCTCGAGCACGGAGAGGCGGGGTGCGTTGCCGCTGAGGTTGAGCGTGGCGACGGCTCGGCCGGACGGAGCGTAGACGGGGACCGCGAGCGAGCGGAGGCCAACCTCGTACTCCTGATCGCAGAGTGCGAAGCCGTTGCGGCGGGTGCTGCGGAGGAGGCCGCGCAGCTTCTCGACGGAGGTGACGGTGCGGGTGGTGTGGGGCGTGAGAACGACGCGGGCGAGGTAGTGCTCGAGCTGGTCAGGGGAGAGCCAGGCGAGCAGGATGCGGCCCATGCTGGTGCAGTAGGCGGGAAGGCGACTGCCGATGTGGAGGTCGACGCTCATGACTCGAGAGGTACCCGATCCGCTGGAGCGGGCGATGTAGACGATGTCGTCGCCATCGAGGGTAGCGACCGAGAAGCTCTCGTGATAGGTGGCGGACATGCGCTCGAGCACGGGCTGGGCGGCGGTGGCGAGGGTGTTGGAGGCGGTGAAGGTGTGCGAAAGGCTGAGCATGCGGGGGCGCAGGGTGTAGCGGGAGCCGTCGTCAGTCCCAGCAAAGCCGAGTTTGGAAAGGGTATAAAGGCAGCGGCGGACGGCTGCGCGGGAGAGGCCGGTGCGCAGGCTGAGCTGCGAGATGGTCATCTGCGGGTGCTGCTGGGTGAAGGCCTGGATGACGATGAGACCACGGGCCAGGGAGGCCATGAAGTTCGGGTCGCCGACAAAGATATCAAGGGTGGAGGCAGGGCTGACGCGGGTGGGCGGAGGAACGGGCGTGACATCAGGTGCAGGCGAAGTGGCGAGGTTTGCGGAAGATAGTGGCGCGGGTGCTGCCGCAGAAGCCGGAAGAGGTCTTGCTGCTGGACTGGCTAGGGAGGTGAGGGGAATTTGGCTCATCCGGGTTCCTTGCCGGCCTGGTAAGGTCTACTTGCGGTTCGATAGCCGGACTATGTATACGGTAAACGCACAGAGAGAGCCGTGCAAGCCGGCAAGAAGGCGGGGAGTTGCCGGATGAAAGGTCTGTGGAGCCGATTGCATTCTCGTCGCAACGAGTCAACTCGTTGCGGGCGAGTGAACGGAAGGGGTGGGCTGCGTGGCGAGGAGGCGGATCTGTTCCCCTGCTCTTTGAAGGGAGGCCGGGAAAGAGGGTAGAAGAAGCGGATGCTGGCTGCGGTAGTAAGGGAGAGGAAGGCCAGGCGGCGCAATGTTCGGGATTAGAGAGGAAAGGATGTGGGAGATGACTGTTGGGTGAGGGCTCTCACGTTGACCTGATGGTTCTACACTAGGGTTCCGGTGAGCGGAAGGCAGAGAAGCGTAAAGAAGCAGGGTCAGGATTAGACAGGCCTTGGGATTGAATGGCCCAAGTCATCGAACGAGCCTTGGGATGAAAACAGACCTAAGGGCCAGCAGATCTAACGGCCAGCAGACCTGAGGGCCAACAGACCTAAGGGACGGAGCAGTTCACGAAAGACAGATCCAACAGATTGAAGGGAGAGGTGTGATGGAGATGGCGAAGCAGGCAACATCCCTGACGGAGCGGGAAGAGTGGAAGGCGTTGGCGGCGCACGCGAAGGAGATGCAGGGAGCGACCATTCGCGATCTGTTTGCGAAGGACGCAGGGCGCGCAGAGCGGATGACGGCCGAGGCGGCGGGGCTGCGGCTCGACTACTCGAAGAACCGGATCACGGATGAGACGCTGAGCCTGCTGGTGAAGCTGGCGGAAGCGTGTGGCCTGAAACAGCGGACCGAGGCGATGTTTACGGGCGAAAAGATTAACGTGACGGAAGGCCGGGCGGTTCTGCATGTGGCGCTGCGAGCGCCCGCGGGCGAGAAGATCGTTGTGGACGGCGAGGATGTTGTGCCGGAGGTCCATGCGGTGCTGGACAAGATGGCGGGGTTTGCGGAGCGGGTGCGAACGGGTGAGTGGATGGGGCACACGGGCAAGCGGATTCGGAACGTGGTGAATATCGGAATCGGTGGGTCGGATCTGGGGCCAGTGATGGCGTACGAGGCGCTGAAGCACTACAGCCAGCGAGATCTGACGTTCCGCTTCGTATCGAATGTGGATGGGACGGATTTTGCGGAGGCGGTGGTGGGACTCGAAGCCGACGAGACGTTGTTCCTGGTGGCCTCGAAGACGTTCACAACGCTGGAGACGATGACGAATGCGCAGACGGCGCGCGAATGGGCGCTGCGGGGGCTGGGCGGCGATGAGGCGGCGATCGCGAAGCACTTCGTGGCGATCTCGACCAACGCGAAGGAGGTGGCGAAGTTCGGGATCGACACGGAAAACATGTTCGGGTTCTGGGACTGGGTTGGCGGACGCTATTCGATGGATTCAGCGATCGGCCTGTCGACGATGGTGGCGATCGGGCCAGAGAACTTCCGGTTGATGCTGGCGGGCTTCCATACGATGGATGTTCACTTCCGAAAGACGCCGATCGCGCAGAACCTGCCGGCACTGATGGGTCTGCTGACGGTCTGGTACACAGACTTCTTCGATGCGCAGACGGTAGCGATTCTTCCGTACGAGCAGTACCTGAAGCGTTTTCCGGCATACCTGCAGCAGTTGACGATGGAGTCGAACGGCAAGCATGTGACGCTTGACGGACGGACGGTGACGTATGCGACGGGGCCGATCTACTGGGGGGAGCCGGGGACGAATGGGCAGCACTCGTTTTACCAGCTGATCCACCAGGGGACGCGGCTGATTCCGTGCGACTTCATCGGGTTTCTGAAGACGCTGAACCCGCTGGGACGCCATCACGACATCCTGATGGCGAACGTTTTTGCGCAGGCGGAGGCACTGGCGTTCGGAAAGACGGCGGACCAGGTACGGGCGGAGGGAACGGCGGAGAGCCTGGTGCCGCACCGGGTGTTTGAGGGCAATCGGCCGTCGAACACGATCCTTGGGGAGATGCTGACGCCGGAGTCGCTGGGGAGCCTGATTGCGATGTACGAGCATGCGGTGTTTACGCAGGGCGTGATCTGGGATATCGACTCGTTCGATCAATGGGGCGTGGAGCTGGGGAAGGTGCTGGCGCAGCGGATTATTGGCGAGCTCGAGAGCAAAGGAGAGCCGGATCTGAAGCACGATGCCTCGACGAACAGGCTAATTCGCTGGTACAGGGGAGAGAAGTAGGGGCCTGAGTTACTGCGTGAGATGGGTGAGGGCGGACAGGATCTCGGCGGGCTCGGGGCGGACGCGGAAGTCGGCGTGCGCCTCGGCGAAGGCGACGGTCGCATCCTGGCGGATGACGAAGGTGGCGGGCATGGGGAGGCGCCAGGCCGACTCGGGCGCGGTGTCGTAGCTTTGGCCGGAGTTGGCGAAGGGAATATTGACGAGGATGGACCGGAAGTAGCTGCGGGCTGAGTCGGGCACGGTGTAGGCGATGCCGAAGCTGGAGGCGAGCGCGGCCTCGGGGTCGGAGAGGATGGGGAAGATCGGCTTACCGGGAGCGGCTTTGCGGAGGTGGTCCGCAGTGAAGGCGTTCTGGCGGCGGTTCTGAGGAGAGATGGCGGCGAAGACGGCACCGAGACGGCGGAGCTCCGGATAAAGGTCGCGCCAGGTCTCGAGCTCGGTGATGCAGTAGGGGCACCAACGGCCGCGGAAGAAGTTGAGGACCAGGGGACCGAGGGCTAGCAGGTCGGCGGAGTTGACGCTCTTGCCGGTGGTGGCGTCCTCAAGCGAGAACGCTGGAGCGAGCGCGCCGACGGGGAGGACGCGGTCCTCTATTCCTGACGCGAAGAGGTCGGCGGTGGCCTGCTCGGAGATTGCGAGGCGCTCAGGCTGCACCAGGCGACGGGTGTTGGCGGTGATCTGGTCGAGTCTATCCTGGAGATCCTGCATACGATCCATTGGATGCAGCTGTAGTTGGGTTTTGTCAGGCGAGATCGGTGGAAGATGTGCCGGGCGACGGATCTGCCCGGCCCTCTTCGTTTGATCAAAGTCAGCGGGAGAGGCGACGACGGAAGGCACGGAGGATGGCGATGGAGCCGGTGCCGAGCAGGAGGAGGGAGGATGGTTCGGGAGTGACGGTGATGATGTCGGTGGAGAGGTCCTCGGCGAAGACGAGGGTGTCATTGAGACTGTTGATGAAGACGGCATCGCCGCTTGCATTCATAAATCCGCTTGCGATGATGCCGCTCCCTAGGAGGTCGGCGACGAGATCCGGATTGGGGCCGCCCCAGATACCGCGGATCTCTCCATTCCCGGTGGCATGAACGGCGGAGATGATGTAGTGGCCGTTGTTGCAGATGCCATTCACATTTCCAAAGACGGAGCCGACCGAGGGCCTGCAGGCCGAGCCGTTGTCGAAGGTGAGTGGCGGGGGAGCGGTAGAGAAGACAGGAGTGCTGCTGCCGGCGTAGAAGGTCTCGAAGCAGCTGCCGGGATTGATGGTCCCGGCGCAGTTTGCTCCGGGGAAGGAGAAGCTGTCGAGGACGTTGATCGAGAAGCTGCCCGCGGCGTCGATGCCTATGAAGTTCTCGGATTGGGTGTGCTTGACGGTAATCAGTTGGTAGGCGTCGGCGTGAGCCCAGGTATTGGAAGCGAGTACAAGAAGGGTGGAGGCGGTGGCGAGGGTCTGGGCGAACCGTACGAGTTTCAGGGGAGCGGACATCGGGGCCTCAATCTTGGGATTCCGTCGATTGTGCCCCTGGTGCGGAAAGTTGAGTACCTCTCAGAGATTGTTTTCAGATCGACGGTAATCAAATTGCGGGTAGCCGGTACCAACCTAAGAGGTTACGCGGGCGACCTGAGGCGAGGGTCGGGAAGTACGGATGAAGGCTGACGCAGGTGCAGATCGCCCCTGGACCGGGCAGGGAGGTTAGCGACGGGTGAATACGGGTGCGGCGTGGGGATCGAGCTCGGTTTTGATCTCGTCGGCGACCTCTTCCGCGGGCTGGAGGGTGCTGACGTTCTCGTCGGTTTGATTCTCGCCGAGGCCACCGTAGCGGCGTTCGCGACGCTGGTAGTCGGTGATGGCTTCGAGGAGGTGAATGCCGCGGAAGTCGGGCCAGAGGCGGTCGGTGATGAGGATTTCGGAGTAGGCGATCTGCCAGAGGAGGAAGTTCGAGATGCGCTGCTCTCCGGAGGTGCGGATGACGAGGTCTGGGTCGGGCATGCGCGCGGTGTAGAGGGCGCGGGAGATGTCGGGCTCGTCGAGGCGGTCGAGGGCGCCGGCACCGAGGAGATCTTCGAGCGAACATCCGTTGTGATGGGCCTCGGCGGTGAGGTCGGAGAGGATGCGGCGGACGGCATCAACGATCTCGGTGCGGGCACCGTAGTTGAGGGCGAGGGTGAGGGTGGTGCCGGTGTTTTTCGTGGTGGACTCCATCGCCCACTGCATGGTGTCCTGGACCTCGGCGGGGAGCTCGTGGGTTCGACCGATGTAGTTCATGCGGACGTTGTTGTCGTTCATTCTTTTGACGTTGCCGATGAGGTAGCTCTTGAGCAGCTTCATGAGGAAGCTGACCTCTGACTTGGGGCGGCGGAGGTTGTTCTCGAGCGAGAAGGCGTAGAGGGTGAGCCAGGGAAGGTCGATGCGGGAGGCGGTCTCGACGACGTACTGGACGCTTTCGGCGCCCTGCTGATGGCCGAGGAAGCGTTTGAGGGAGCGTTTACCAGCCCATCGGCCGTTGCCGTCCATGATGATGGCGACGTGCTGCGGGACGCGCTCGGGGTCGAGCTGCCGATAGACGTTTTGCTCCTCGGGGGAGAGCTCGTGCAGGCGGCTGGGGACTGGGGTGGGGGTTGATGCGCGCAAAGAAACCTCGCAAAGAAAGACGCTAGCACACCGGTGTGGGCGGCGCAATAAACGGTAGCCGGTGGAGCGGGCCAGATCGGGTCGGTGAGGGAGCGGCGAACTCCCGTACACGAACCCCCACTGGTAACCGAAGGAAAGCACCGCCGAGTAAGTCTCCGAACGAAAAGCATGTTCTACCGAGGAGCGACGGCGCATCATCTTCCGACTGGACCAAGGCGCCAAACGGAACAGCTGAAGTGAAAGAGCGCAAATAAGAAGTCGAGCGGAAGATTGCGGCGAGACTGACGTCCCTGGTTTCGGAACGACTGAAAGAAGTGTAGGCATGTTGACGATCGACGTCGTGGTTCCTACCTACAACCGCAGTGCACTTCTTAAGAAGACCATTCACAGCCTGCTTGAGGCGCGGGTTCCGAGGGGATTGGAGCCGCGAATCGTGGTGGTCGACAATAACAGTGTGGATGACACCCAGGACATTGTTCGTCAGTTTGGGGGCGATGTCGTCTCCGTGAGAGCAACGAAGCAGGGCATATCCTCGGCCAGGAACGCCGGGATTGCTGCTGGGCGGAGTGATGTCATCGGCTTTGTGGATGACGACGAGGAGGTGGACGCGGGATGGTTCGAGACAGTTCACCGGGAGTTCCAGGATCCGCTGCTTGATTTCATCGGCGGGCCGTGCGTGCCGAACTGGTCGGTTCCGGCGCCGATCTGGCTTCCCCAGGGTTATAACGGTGCAATCGGCTGGGTCACAGCGAAGGCCCGGGCACCGATGGACGCGGCTTTTCCAGGGAACCTGAATGGTGGAAACGCGGTGCTTCGGCGCGGTGTCTTCGAGCGGGTGGGATGCTACGCTCCGCAGCTCGGGCGAAGTGGAAAGGGTCTGCTCTCGGAGGAGGATGCAGAGTTCTACCGGCGGTTGATGAAGCATAACGTCCATGGGATTCACGTTCCGGACCTGATCATCTTTCACTACGTTCCGGAGTCTCGCCTCACGCGCAGCTATCACCGGAGGTGGGCGTACTGGAGGGCGGTGTCGCAGGGGTATCTGGACCGTGAGATCGCGCAGCCTGTCACCTATTTGTGCGGCGTTCCACGGCACATGATCGGTACTGCCGCTCGCAGCACTTTCCACATGCCGAGGCATCTTCTCGCTCGAGGAAAGGATGGGAAGGCTTTTGCGTGCGAGCTCACCCTGTGGGATCTGGCGGGGTTCGTCTATGGAAAGCACATGATCAAGATGGACAGGTTCTACGGCGAGAAGGGAGCTGTGCCCTCCGCACAGTCGATTTTTCCGATGAGATTGCTGAAGGGGAGAGACCGCGAGCCTACCTCGGTCCTTGCAGACAGAAGCACGCTCGCGGCGGAGGTTGAGCGGAGCGCCTAGGCCGAGCGTTTTCTGCCGGCGGCCAGTTCGCGAACGTGATTCAGAAAGATGGAACGCTGCAGCGCATCAAGCTGCGAGGCGTAGTGTGCGATCTCGGCCAGGAAGGGATCGTTCATGAGAACGGCGGTCTCATCCTTGTGGCGATGGTTGGAGTCGCGGAGCAGGACTGAGATATCCACCTGTAAGGCGTTCGCCAGGCGAGAGAGCGAAGAGAGCGTCGGCATGGCCTTGGCATTTTCGATCTTTGAGATGTAGGTGCGGGGGACGTTCATGCGAGCCGCGAGTTGCCGCTGGGAGAGATTGCGGACATGGCGCAGATCGCGGACGGCGGTTGCGACCTGAAGCTTTCCATCGGCTGCGGCGGGAGCGGGAACGAGAACCAGGGGGGCTGGCGCCGACTCGGGCAGGTCGACCTCGAGGCACGTCTTACAGCGACGGCACGCGGGGCTGACGGTTCGGAACTGAACGAGCTTGCAGTGGTCACAGCGAACTACCTCTCGCTGCTCTACGGAAGCCATCATGGTTGCCATAAGTTGTGTGTAGCGGGCGGACCCAGAGCAAGGACCGCAGCACACGTCCGATAACGGAACGTGATGATGTGCCTAGACTGACACCGGGTAACCCGAGAGTCAAGGGGCAATCCCCCAGAAATGCCAGAGACAACGGAAGAAAAGAGGAAGTGGAATCCGGGGAGTTAACACGGTGGAAGCTGGTGGGCAGCGGCGCATAGGTTGGCGGCGGGTAGAAGCAGATTCCTCACCTCGTTCGGAATGGAAGAAAGAAGGGCAGGCTGAAGTCTGTGCGGCGGGGATTGAGGAGTGCAGGAGAGGGGCGATGCGAGAATCTCTCTATGAGGGACACGGGAGAACAGATGGGACGGTACACGAGCGAGGCGGCGCGAGCGCTGCTGGAGGAGTGGACGGAGGGCGATAGCCTGCGCAAGCATGCGAAGTCGGTGGCGGCGTGCACGGAGGCGTATGGACGGATTGAGGGTTTGCGGATGGGGCTCTCGGGCGAGGAACTGGAAGATTTTGCGGACCGGTATGCCTGTGTTGGGCTGTTGCACGACATGGACTATGAGCGGCATCCGTCGACCGAAGAGCATCCGTTTGTGGCGGTGAAGTTTCTGCGCGAGCAGGGGTGGCCGGAGGAGATGCTGCACGCGATCCTGGCGCATGCGGATTACTCGGGCGTGAAGCCGGAGACCCATCTGGATCGGGCGTTGTTTGCGTGCGATGAGCTGTCCGGCTTCCTGACGGCATGTGCGCTGGTTAAGCCGACCAAGTGCATCGCGGATGTAGAGGCTGCGGGGGTGAAGAAGAAGATGAAGGACAAGGCGTTTGCGCGGGCGGTGAAGCGCGAAGACATGATGCTGGGGGCGGAGTTACTGGGTGTGCCGCTGGAGGAGCATGTGGGGACGTGCTTAGCGGCGATGCAGGCGCGAGCGGAGGAACTGGGGCTGGCTGGCTGAAGGGAACTTTTCCCAGGCAGCACACGTTATGATCCCCATGACGGATCGGTGCAGGTTGGCACGCCCAGCGGTGTTGATAGGGATCTGGTGGTTGAGTGCCTTTCTGTGTTTTGCGCAAAGTGCGCCTCCGGACTCACGTGCAGCACTCCTTCAGACTATTTCCGCGCAGGACACAGCTCTCTTCGGTGCCGTGAACCGCTGTGACATGGCGAAGGTGGAGAGCATGTTTGCCGAAGACGTCGAGTTTTATCACGACCGGGCGGACCCCCAGTACGGCCGTAAGGTAGTGGTGGATGCGATCAGGAAGAACCTTTGCGGCAACATTCGCCGCGAACTGGTTCCGGGTTCGCTCGAGGTATATCCCATCCAGGGCTTCGGCGCGGTGGAGATCGGCGTGCATCGCTTTTACCACGTTGGAACGCAGGACCGGGGCGTGGTGGGAGAGGCGAAGTTCATCCACCTTTGGCGGCTAAAGGATGGCGGGTGGCAGATCACGCGAGTGATCAGCTACGACCACGACGTAGCGAAGTAGCCGCTGAGACTTCGCTGCACGCCGGTGTTGGCGAAGTGCTGATTGGTTCGATCGACGGGGCCGGGGAGGTTGACGGCGCGGGTGAGGTCTTCGAAGACGATGGCTTCGAAGCCGAGTTTGGCGGCGGCGATGGCGGAGAAGCCGACGCAGAAGTCGTAGGCGAGGCCGGTGAAGAAGAGGCGGGTCAGGTTTCGATCGCGGAGGTATCCGGCGAGGCCGGTGGAGGTGGCGCCGTCGTTCTCAAAGAAGGCGGAGTAGCTGTCGATCGAGCGGCGAAAGCCCTTGCGAAGGATGAGTTCGGCGTGGGGGATGTTGAGATCGGGATGGAGGTCTGCTCCGGAGGTGGCCTGAACGCAGTGATCGGGCCAGAGGTGCTGGGTGCCGTAGGAGGCTTCTACCGTGGCTTGTATGCCATTGGGGAAGGGCTGCTTGCTGTGTGTGGAGGCGAAGGAGATGTGGCCGGCGGGGTGCCAGTCCTGGGTGAGGATGACGTGGTCGAAGCGAGAGGCGAGGGAGTTGATGCCGGGGATGATCTGATCGCCTCCGGTGACGGCAAGTGCTCCACCGGGCATGAAGTCGACCTGCATGTCGATGACGAGGAGCGCGTCGGTGGATCGGAGATCGATGGACATAGAGACAACTAGCCCTGGACTGCGGCCATAACCGGTGCAGGATCCCAGAAGGCTCGAACCGAGATGATCTTTCCGTCGGCATTGCAGTCGATCACGTCGACTCCCTCGAAGGTGACGCTGGCGCCATTGCGGCCCCTTCCGCGACCGGTCCACTTGACGGCAGCGGAGTTGCCGGATACGAAGACGTGATCCTCGGTGAGTCCGAGCTCTTGGAAGAGACTGAAGACGCCGGTCAGGAATTTGTGCAGGGCGGCGTGACCGCGCATGGGAGGCGTTCCGACCGGGTCTTGACTTTGGGCGTCTTCGGCGAAGGTGCGGACCCAGCGATCGGGATCCATGGCCCGGATCGCAGCGAAGTACTCGGCAACGGCTTGCTCGCAGGTGGCAGAGGGCATGCAGATATTCTAGGCGATTACGGAGGACGGGGCGCGACGCTGCGCGGAGCGAATCGGCTCCTTGTGCGTGTGGCGCATGAGGTAAGAGGCTGTTCACAGAGCGCCGATATACTTCCGGCATGACGACTGTGGTTCGTGCGGTACGGTTTGCTGTGGTTCTGGCGATAGTGCCTCTTCTGCTTACGGAACAGAGCCTGGCGTGGGGATCTGAGGGGCACCGGATGATCAACCGGCTGGCGGTGATGGCGCTGCCGAGTGAGGTTCCTGCGTTTTTACGCAATGGAGAGGCGCTGGACACGATCGAGTATCTGGGGCCGGAGCCGGACCGGTGGAAGAGCAGGGCGGAGGAGGAGCTGGCGACGGAGTCTTCTCCGGATCACTATATCGACCTGGAGTGGGCGGATCTGGTGGGTCCGCTGCCGCACCACAGGTACGACTTTGTGCGTGCGCTCGAAAAGGCGCAGGCGCGGCATCCGGATCTGCCGCTTACGGCTGAGAAGGTGGGGATGCAGCCGTATGCGGCAATCGAGGTGTGGGAGCGGATGAAGGCGGCGATGCGCGAGTACCGGCGACTGTTGGCGGTGAAAGCGGACACGAGGCCGGTCGAGATGGCAATCCTTTTCTACGCGGGATGGCTGGGGCACTATGTTGCCGACGGATCGCAGCCGCTGCACGTTTCGATCCAGTACAACGGATGGACGGGAGCGAATCCCAGGGGATACACGGCGGAGCATAAGATCCACTCGCAGTTCGAGAGTGCGTATGTGAGCGCCAACATTACGCGAGGGGACGTTGCGCCTCTGGTGCAGGCGGCGCCGGCGAAGGCTTTGCAGGGCGACATGTTCGACGATTATGTCGCGTATCTGCGGCACACGGGAAGCCTGATGGAGAGGACGTATCAGATCGAGAAGACCGGCGGATTCACGGATGCGGGGACTCCGGAGGGGAAGAGCTTTACGAAGGAGCGGCTGGCGGCGGGGGCGATCGAGCTGCGGGACATGGTGTATACGGCGTGGGTGCGGAGCGCGGATCCGGTTCCGGACCCGCAACCAGCGGCTCATCCCGCCGGCTAGGTGGAGGCTGTTTGCAGGAAGGTCTGGAGTTCAGAGAGCGCTGGGGAGAGCTGCGCCAGACCGGCTCTGGAGCCTGCGGAGAAGTGGAGTGAGCGCTGCGGCGATCAGAGGTGCGGCGACCAGCGCGACGGCCAGCCAGACCAGCAGAGCGTGACCCTCCCAGGTCCAGAGCAGGCGCGAGAGTTTGATGGGGTGGGTGCGGGCCATGTGGAAGAGATCGGAGGTCGCGAGCGGGATTGAAGAGGTGCCGAAGAGGCGTGTGCCGATGCGCAGAAAGGGCACGAACAGGAGGAGCTGCAGCGGGTAGACGAGATGGTTGGTGATCTGGGAGGCGGCGAGGTTGAGGCGGAGGAGGCAGGCGACGATCAGGCAGGCGACGGTGGTCGATCCGAGCACAGGATTGATGCCGACGGCGACACCGACTGCGAGGCTCCAGGCGAGACGCTCGGGGCTGGTTCCGAGGCGGAGCATAGAGAGGACGGGCTGGACCAGCTTCGAGTAGATCCAGCCGTGGTGGGGGGTGGGCTGCGGAAGCTGCGGCGTGAGGTCGTTGGCGGGCACTTCTAGAAAGGATAGACTGCGCGAAGCAATGGTTGTCCGGGTGCGGGAGGCAAATCGGCTGGTGGGCTTAATGCGGTCGGTTGTGGGGATGGTGCGGTCGGTGCTGGGGATGATGAAGCTTGGGGCGGTGCTGCTGTACGCCTGTGCTGAGCTGATAGTGAGGCGGCCGGTGACGCGGCACGACCGGGCCATCTGGCTGCACCAGCTCTGCCGGCGATCCCTGGGGACGTTTGGGGTCGAGGTAGTCAGGACCGGGGCGTTTCCCGAACGTGGTGTCCTGATCTCGAATCATCTGAGCGACGTCGATATTGTCGTGTTTGCATCGATGGGGCCGGGTGTCTTCGTTTCGAAGTCCGAGGTGGCGGGGTGGCCGGTGCTGGGGTGGATGACGACGATGGCGGGAACGGTGTATGTGGAGCGGGGCAGGCGGGGCAGCGCGAAGGAGGCGGGAAGTGGGATGCGCGTGGCCGCCGAGTGCGGTCTGCCAGTGGTTCTGTTTCCTGAGGGGACGACCTCGAACGGGGAGACGATTCTGAAGTTTCACAGCGGACTTCTGGGTGAGGCGGTGGCCGATGAGCGGCCGGTGACCGCGGCGTATCTCGAATATTTTCTGACGGGCGATCGCCGTGGCACGGTTCGGGACGATGTGGCGTTCTGGGGGGAGCAGCCGATGCTGCCGCACATCTTTCGGTTTATGGCGCTGCGGGGTGTGCGGGCGGAGATCACGATCGCCGATGGGCCGATCCGGTTCACGGCGGCGGCGGCGAGCTCGCGGAAGCTGACCGCGGTTGAGGCACGGCGGGCGGTGTGTTTGCTGCGCGAGGGTTGCCGGGCGGTTGAGGATGACATGGAGGCGGTGGGCTAGATCGCGTTGGGAGGCGGGCTGAGATTGCGATCGGCTGGGACGATCTCCTGCACGATCTGGGGGATGATCGCAGCCAGAAGTCGAGTGAACCGGGCTTCGACTCGGCGGCCGGTCTCCATGACGTCTTCGTGGTCGATGGGCTGAGGGGAGAGGCCGGCGGCGGGGTTGGTAACGAGTGAGAGGCCGAGGACTGCCATGCCCATGTGACGGGCGACGATGACCTCGTGGACGGTGGACATGCCGACGAGATCGGCGCCGAGGGTGCGGAAGGCGCGGATCTCGGCGGGGGTCTCGAAGCTGGGACCGAGGACGGCGAGGTAGACGCCTTCCGGGAGCGGGAAGCCCTGCCGTTGCGCCTCCTGCTGGGCAAGGGCGCGAAGATCGGGGGAGTAGGCGTCGCCCATGTCGAAGAAGCGCTGGCCGGCGCCGGGGGTGACGGTGAAGCGGGGCTCGTTGGGGCCGAGGGCGGCGTTGGTTCCGGTGAGATTGATGTGATCGGAGATGGCAACGAGCGAGCCGGAGGAGTAGGTGGGGTTTATGCCGCCGACGGCGTTGGTGACGATGAGGGAGCGGCAGCCGAGCAGGCCGAGGACGCGGGTGGGAAAGGTGACCTCCTGCATCGCGTAGCCCTCGTAGGCGTGGATGCGGCCCTGCATGACGGCGACGGCGACTCCGCTGACCGTGCCGAGGATGAGGTTGCCGGAGTGTCCGGCAACGGTGGACCGGGGAAAGTACGGGATCTCGGAGAAGGGGACGGACACGGCGTTCTCGACGTGGGCGGCGAAGTTGCCGAGGCCGGAGCCGAGGATGATGCCGATTCGTGGGGGCTGGGAAGACCGGCCGCGGACGTGGTCGACTGCGGATTGTGCCTGGGTGTACGTGGATTGTGTTTGCGTGTGGAGATCGGTCATTGCGTTTCGCATAGCATATGCTGCGGATATGGCCTTAGTGAATCGAAGCTTTGTTCCGTACCGGACCGGAGTGCTTGCGCCGGCGTTGATGGCACTTTCTCTGTTCTCTGGATCCGGTCTGGGGGCCGGTGCACAGGCTCCAGCATCTCCGCCTTCCGAGCCGGCACGTTCCGTTGCTGCGGGGTCGGCGAAGAGCTTCGACGCGGCGGCGGACGCGGCTCTGGTTGCGATGCGGAAGCGTGCGGTGGAACTCAACGTCGGAGGCGTGGCGGTGGTGGCGACCTTCGAGGGAGAGAAGATCGAGGGCTGGACTTCGAAGATGGCGGTGGTTGGACGGATGAAGGACGAGCCGAGCGCGGCGGGCAAGGGATCGAACCTGCTGGCGATCGCGTATGCGAAGGCGGCGGAGATGGCGGACACCCTGAAGGACAGTGGAAGCCAGGTGCGGCCGCCGATGACGGGAGAGTTCGGTTGGAGCGGAGGCGTGATCGTTCCGGGCCGATCGGGATACCTGATCGCGGCGTTCAGTGGAGGGAAGTCGGAGGATGACGTAAAGGTTTCGCAGGCGGGCGTTGCGGTGTTGAAGATTAAGCTCTGAAGGCAGACCACCGTTCCGGGCGGCGGTTTGGCCTGTCTCTCCTTTCGGTCTCCGCCGGGGCTGGCGGGCATCGTGCTATTCTCCCGGTGATCTCCCCGGAGGCTCCCCATGCAACGCCGCATCCCCTCGCTCTTCCGTGCCATCTCGCTCGCCCTGGTTGCAAGCACTCCAGCCTGGGTTTCAAGCACTCCAGCGTTGGCACAGGTCGTTCTCGCCCCCGTGGTTCCGCAGGTGGGGTCGTCGAATCCGGTCTCTCCGGAGCCGGCGGTGATTCGTCCTGGAACGACGCCGTGCAGCGTGGCTCTGTTCTCGGATCTGAAGTTTGCCGATTACGGAACCAAGCCGATTGCGTACACTCCGCCGCTGGGCCCAGGGTGCGCCGGTCCATGGTCGAAGGTGGTGTTGACGGCCGACTTCACGGTCACGGCTGGGAGGCAGTTCGACCGGACGGCCAAGTTCTTTCTTGGTGGGGCGAATATTTACTTCGGAACGACGGCGGAGCCCAGGGCGATTCTTTCGCCGTCGTGGCACATTGAGCGGGACGTGACGGATCTGAGCACGATCTTTGCGCAGCCGCAGACGGGGGTGGCGAGCATTCAAAATATCGTGAACTCCACGTACACGGGCGTGATCTACGCGACGGCAACGCTGCTGTTCTATCCGGCGGATGCGGCGAACCCAGCGGCGGCGACGCCCAATGTGGTGTTGTCGCTGGCGCGGAATACGACGACTTTTGTGAACTCGACCAGCGACAGCCAGAGCGCGACGCTGACGCTCCCGCGCAACATCGAGCGCGCCTACCTGGACGTGATCGCGCAGTCCCAGGCGTCGGACGAGTTCTGGTATGCGTGCGTTCCGACGCCGTACGCGGCTGATCTTCAGAACTGCGGCAACACGGGATTCCGCGAGACGGAGGTTGCGATCGACGGTATCCCTGCGGGTGTGGCGCCGGTGTACCCATGGATCTACACGGGCGGCCTGGATCCCTACCTGTGGGAGCCGATCACGGGGATCGAGACGCTGAACTTCAAACCGTACCGCGTGGACCTGACACCGTTTGCCGGTCTGCTTTCCGATGGCAAGCCGCACACGGTTTCGGTCTCGGTGTTCAACGCGATGAGCGGCTTCGACCTGGCGTCGAACCTGCTGCTGTACACGGATCCGAACGCGTCGACGGTAAGCGGCGGGCTGTTGATGGACACGCTCGCGGCGGCTCCCACGGTTAACGTAGAGGCCTACCTGAATACGGCGGCGGACGGGACGGTTTCGGGTCCGGTGAACGTGAGTTCCGCGCGTGACTGGACGATCTCCGGGTATCTGCAGACCTCGCATGGGCGCGTGGATACGACCATCCAGGCTTCGAACAGCTTCAAGAACTACCAGAGCGAGAAGGTCTCCGGGGTGGAATACAAGCAGGAGATTACGCAGGGCACCGAGCAGCATGAGCAGACAACGACGGTTTCGGACGCGGGGATGGTGCAGACGGTGCACGACGTGACGTATCCGCTGATCGTGAACTACCGGCAGGCGCCGAACGACAACAATGACGGCGGCTTCTTTGTAGCGAGCCATGTGAAGCAGGGCAAGCTCGAGGAGATGCGCGGACAGAACGGGCCGAACAGCGCGGATCCGGCTGTGAGCAACGAGACGGTGGAGACATCGGACACGCTGCACTACTCGGCGGCGGGAGCGTTTCTGGGGCACGACAACAACTTTGCCAAGTCCAGCTATGGGTCGAAGGATACGTTTCACAACTGCTACTACCGCGGCCTGATCGCGGAGGCGCTGGTGCTGACGCATGTGGAGGACAGCACGTCCTGCTCGATGGCTCCCTAGATCCGGGGCGGGTGCTCGGTAGCTCATAAAGGCTTATAGATCTGAAGATTCAAGGGGGGAGTTTTATGTCATCGGTCGATGCTGCTGCGCCTCGTCAACACGCCTACAGCGGACCTGCGCTGCCGCAGCTGCCGGAGCCGAGCCATGCGGAGCGGGTGCGGACGCTGCTCTCGCTGGCTTCGGTGGCGACGCTGGCAACGGTCTCGCGCAAGCATCCCGGGTTTCCGTTCGGTTCGTTGATGCCGTATGCGCTCGATGCGGAGGGCCGGCCAATCTTTCTGATCAGCAACATGGCCATGCATACGCAGAATCTCAAAGCCGATCCCCGGGCGAGTCTGTTTGTCGGGCAGACTGGGGCCGAGGACGATCCCCTGGGGGCGGCACGGGCGACGCTGGTGGGAGAGACGCGGCCGGTTCCGGAGAGCGATCTCCCTTCGGCGCGCGAGCATTATCTGGCGCGGCATGAGAACAGCCGCTACTGGGTGGACTTCGCGGACTTCGGCTTCTTCCGCCTGGAGCCTGTCGATATCTATTACGTGGGCGGATTCGGGGTGATGGGTTGGGTCGCGGCCGACGAGTACAGGGCGGCTGCGCCGGATCCGCTGCGGGACGCGGCCGCTGGCATCCTCGCGCATATGAATGCGGATCATGAGCGGTCGATGATCCTGCTGGCGAGGGTGCACGCGGGGATCGAGGCGACCGAGGCGGCGATGACGTCGGTCGACCGGCTGGGGTTTTCGCTGAGGCTGAAGACGGCTGAGGGGATTAAGGGGGCTCGCGTCAACTTTGTGCGTGAGGTCGTAACGGCGGGGGAGACTAGAGGGGTGCTGGTCGAGATGGTGCGGTCGGCGGGGGCGGGGGAGTAGAAGACGGATCAGTGATCTTTGTGGGCGGGTTCCGGTGTGAACCAGCGCGGTGCTATTTAAGCAGCATGGAGACGATGCTCGCGGACATGAGGTTGGCCATGGTTCCGGCGAGCATGGCGCGGAGGCCGAGGCGGGCGAGATCGTTGCGGCGAGCGGGGATGAGGGCTCCGATGCCGCCGATCTGCATGCCGATGGAGCCGAGGTTGGCGAAGCCGCAGAGGGCAAAGGTGGCGATTGAAAAGGTGCGTGGGGAGAGGTTGGCTTTGAGTGCTCCGAGTTGGGTGAAGGCGATGAACTCGTTGAGGACGGTGCGGGTGCCGAGGAGGTTGCCGATGACCGGGGCCTCGTGCCAGGGGATGCCGATGAGCCAGGCGATCGGGGCGCCGACGACGCCCAGGACGGAGTTGAGCGAGTGGGGGAAGCGGATATGGCCATGCGCCCAGGCGAAGTTCGAGATGCCGAGCATGATGGCATTGACGAGGCCGACGAGGGCGAGGAAGCTGATGAGCATGATGGCGACGTTGAAGGCTAGCTGGCCGCCGTCGATGGTTCCGCGGGCGATGGCGGAAAGGAGATTTTCGTTGCGGTGCTCTTCGTCGGGGGGAATGTGGACGACGCCGGCGGTGGCGGGAGTTTCGGTTTCGGGCACGAGCATTTTCGCGACGAGGATGGTTCCGGGGGCGGTCATGATGACGGCCGAGAGGAGGTCCTGGGCGTTGATGCCGAAGCTGATATAGGCGGCCATGATGCCGCCCGAGACGTGGGCCATGCCGGAGGTCATGATGGTCATGAGCTCGGAGTTGGTGGCTCCGGCGAGGAAGGGGCGAATGGTGAGCGGAGCCTCGGTCTGCCCCATGAAGATGCTGGCGGCGACGTTGGTGCTTTCCGCGCCGCTCGTTCCCATGGTTCGCTGCATGATCCAGGCGACGACGCGGATGATCTTCTGCATGAGGCCGATGTGGTAGAGAACGGCGAAGAACGCCGAGACGAAGATGATGGTGGGGAGGACGGCAAAGGCGAGGACGGCGAGGGGATTGCCGGGGGTGCCGAGGGGGCCGAAGACGAGCGAGGAGCCGTCGACGGAGTGGGCGAGCAGAGAGGTGACGAACTGCGAGCCGGCGTGGAGGATGGTCTGGCCGAGGCTCCACTTGATGACGAGGAAGGCGAAGAGGATCTGGAGGCCGAGGCCCCAGGCGACGGTGCGCCAGCGGATGGCGCGGCGGTTGGTCGAGAAGGCAAAGGCGAGCGCGAGGAAGGTGACGAGGCCGAGGAGGCCGGTGAATCGGGGCAAGATTTCTCCTTCGGGCGCCGCCTGAGGTGTGCAGTGAAACGAGTGTAACGAAGGCGGGGTCCTCGGGGGAGAAGTTCGGGTCTCCGAAGAGGAGCCTCGGCTTTGGGTGAAACGAGACTTTGCCGCTAGGCGGGGTGGCCGGAGAGATTTTCGCGGGTAAGGATCTCGCGGAGGAGAGGGATGCGGGCTGGCGGTGAGGGGCGGATCTCGAGGGTGTTGCGGAGCATCTGGACGGGTTCGTCAAGGAGGATCTCCTCTTCGGTGAAGAGGGTGACGAGAGGCTGGCCCGCTTCGATTCTGTCGCAGAGTTTGGCGTGCATCTCGATGCCGGCGTGGGCGCTCACGGGGTCGCCGGGTCTCGTCCGGCTTGCGCCGAGGCGCTGCACGGCCCAGCCTACTTCGGTGCAGTTCATGGAGGCGAGATAGCCGGAGGCAGCGGCGGTGAGGGTGTGTTTTGCTGCGGGTTTGTGAAAGGCTGCGGGATGGTTGAAGACGTCGGTGTCGCCGCCCTGGGCTTTCACGATTTGTAACCACGAATGGTACGCTTTGCCGGAGCGGAGGAGATCGGCGGCGAGGGTTGCTCCTGCTTCGGGCGTGGCAGCGGCGCCCGCGAGGTGGAGCATGTGGCCGGAGAGGTGGAGAGAGAGTTCGATGAGGTCGGCGGAGATTGGATGCGGTTGGCCGCGGAGGATGTCGGCGCACTCCCAGACCTCGACCCAGTTGCCGGCGAAGCGGCCGAGGGGCTGGTCCATGGAGGTGAGGAGGGCGACGGTTCTGGTGCCTGCGGCTTCGCCGGTGTCGACCATGAGTCGGGCGAGGTGGCGGGCTTCGTCGTCGCTGCGAAGGAAGGCGCCGCTGCCGGTTTTCACGTCGAGGACGAGAGCGTCGAGGCCTTCGGCGAGCTTTTTGCTCATGATGCTGGCGCAGATGAGGAAGGGCGATTCGACGGTGGAGGTGTGGTCTCTGAGGGCGTAGAGGATGCGGTCGGCGGGGACGAGGTTCGGGGTCTGGCCGGCGAGGGCGGCGCCGCAGGTGCGGAGGACTTCGAGCATCCTGGGGAGGGAGAGCTGGGTGTTGAAGCCGGGGATGGTTTCGAGCTTGTCGAGGGTGCCGCCGGTGTGGCCGAGGCTGCGGCCGGAGATCATGGGAACGCAGATGCCCGGAACGCCGGCGGTTGTTGGAGCGGCGAGGCCGGCTGCGGCGAGGATGGGGGCGATGAGGAGGGAGGTCTTGTCCCCGACGCCGCCGGTCGAGTGCTTGTCGACGAGGAAGGAGCCGAGCGGGGAGGGGTCGAGGACCTCGCCGGAGAGGCGCATGGCCTGGGTGAGAGCGGTCAGTTCGTCGGAGTTGAGGCCGCGGAGAAAGGTGGCCATGAGAAAGGCGGCGATCTGCGCGTCGGACATCTGGCCGCTGACGACGGCGGAGACAAGGCTGTCGATCTCGTCGGTGGTGAGGGAGAGGCCGTCGCGTTTGCGGCGCAGGATGTCGAGAGGATGGAAGGCTTCAGGCATGGAAGAGGGAGAACGGGTCAGGCAGGGTCAAGGGCGAAGCCGGCGGGAAGGAGCTCCGAGAGGAGTTGCTGGGCGGCCTGACCATGGGGGCCGGGGTAGAGGACGAGGGTTTGGGGGAGGGAGAACTCGAGCAGAGTCTGGCGGCAGGCACCGCAGGGTTGGGAGGCGGAGTCGTTGAGGTTGGCGACGGCGACGGCTATGATGCGGATTCCGGGGCCGTGTTGGGCGACGGCGCGGGCGACGGCCGCCTGCTCGGCGCAGGTGGTGAGGCGGAAGGAGGCGTTTTCGACGTTGCAGCCGGTGACGATAATGTCGACGGCATTGGCGGGGGCACTGAGGAGGAGGGCTGCGCCGACGCGAAAGTGGCTGTAAGGGGCGTAGGCGTTGGCGGCGACGCGCTCGGCGGTGGCTCGCAGGTCTGCGAGTTGTGAGGCGGTCGGTGTTGTTTGCATGCTGGATGGAGGCTACCCGGCTGCGGGTTCGATGGCAAGCTGCACTCACGCGATCGCCTGAGAGGAAGAAGCGGGTGCTTCGCTGTGCTCAGGATGACAAATAAAGAGAAGAGGTGGCGCTGGTTCTAAGATTGAGTGTGGAGCGGGCCCCTTTCGCCGTGCTCATGGTGACAAACAGAAGTTGCGCGCCGCATGGGTGATTGAGGCATCTGAAGCGGAGAGGTTTGGAGCGTCTAACGAGCTGACAAGTGATGGCAAAGAAGGCAGCAGGGGCGAAGAAGGTTGGTCTACCGTCGCGCGCGCGATCCGCGTCACCGGCGGAGGCGCAGGTCGTGTTGTTGACCCAGGCGGGCGGACGTGAGGTCATGGCCCAAAAGGACGTTCTGGCCCTGTTTCACCCGATCACGGCGCAGTGGTTTCGGGCGGTGTTCGAAGGTCCTACCGCGCCGCAGGTGGAGGGTTGGCCGGCGATCGCTCGGGGTGAGTCGACGCTGATCCTGGCGCCGACTGGGACGGGAAAGACGCTGACGGCGTTTCTTTGGTGCCTGGACAAGTTGATGTTGCGAACGCCTGTCGGGAGTGATGCGGGTTGCCGGGTGCTGTATCTGTCTCCGCTGAAGGCGCTGGCGGCGGACGTCGAGCGCAATCTCCGATCGCCGCTGATGGGCATCGCGAACATGGCGCAGCGCGAGGGCGTGCCGGTGCGGACACCGGAGATCAGCGTGCGGACGGGGGACACGTCGCAGAAGGAGCGGGCTCGATTTCGCAAGCATCCGGGCGACATCCTGATTACCACGCCGGAGAGCCTGTACCTGCTGCTGACGTCGGAGGCGGGGGAGTCGCTGCGGTCGGTGGAGACGGTGATCGTCGATGAGATTCATGCGCTGGTTCCGTCGAAGCGGGGAGCGCACATGGCGATGTCGATCGAGCGGCTGGAGGCGTTGACGGGACGGCGGCTGCAGCGGATCGGGTTGAGCGCGACGCAGCGGCCGCTCGAGGAGGTGGCGCGGTTTCTGGGGGGAGCGGAGGGAGGGGCCGGGGATAGGGGCGGCGCGGCGGGCGAGAAGCAGGTTCCTCGCCCCCCTCGGAATGGAAGAAAGAAAGACGAGGGCGGAGAGGCCACGGCAGATGCGCCCGAGGTGGCGAGTGGGCTTGAGGTGGTCGTTGCGCCGGAGATGCTGGAGGTTTCGGATGATGCGCAGGAGGATGCGGCGGAGGTGGCGCAGGGGGTGCGGTACCGGCCGGTGACGGTGGTGAATGCGGGTGCGCGCAAGGTGCTGGAGCTGAAGGTGGAGGTGCCGGTCGAGGACATGGCGAAGCTGGGCGAGATCGAGCAGCAGCCGAGTGGGCCGGCGAGCCAGGGGCCGAAGCGGACGTCTATCTGGCAGTCGATTCATCCCAGGCTGCTGGAGATCATTCGCGGGCGTACGTCGACGCTGATCTTCGTGAATGCGCGGCGGGTGGCGGAGCGGCTGGCGGGGGCGATTAACGATCTGGCGGGCGAGCAGATCGCGCGAGCGCATCACGGGTCGCTGGCGGCGGCGCAGAGGACCGAGATTGAGGAGCTGCTCAAGGCCGGAAAGATTAAGGCGCTGGTGGCGACGAGTTCGCTTGAGCTCGGGATCGACATGGGCGCGGTGGACCTGGTGATCCAGATCGAGGCTCCACCTTCGGTAGCGAGTGGGATGCAGCGCATTGGGCGCGCGGGGCATCAGGTGGGAGCGCCGTCGAACGGGATCATCTTTCCGAAGTACCGAGCGGACCTGATTGCGTGCGCGGCGGTTACAAAAGCGATGCACGAGGGGCATGTGGAGTCGACGCGGTTTTTGCGGAACCCGCTCGATGTGTTGGCGCAGCAGATGGTGGCGGTGGTGGCGCATCCTCCGCTGGGGGTTGTGGATGCGGAGCGCAGGTCGAAGGGAAAGACGGAGGAAGAGAGCAGTCCGGGGATCAGCTATGACGGCCTGCTGGGGATCGTGCGGAGTGCGGCGCCGTTTGCCGGTATCAGCGTGGGCGTGTTCGACGGCGTGCTGGATATGCTGGCCGGAAGGTATCCCTCGGACGAGTTTGCGGAGTTGCGGCCGAGGGTGACGTGGGACCGGACGCGGAACTGGATTACGCCGCGGCAGGGCGTGAAGAAGATCGCGATTTTGAATGGAGGGACGATTCCGGATCGCGGGACATACGGCGTGTTCCTGGCCGGGACGCATGCAAAGCCGATCCGTGTCGGGGAGCTCGACGAGGAGATGGTGTTCGAGCAGAGGACGGGCGACACGTTCATTCTGGGCGCGTCGACGTGGAGAGTGGAGGAGATTACGCATGACCGGGTGCTGGTGAGTCCGGCGCCGGGCGATCCGGGGAAGATGCCGTTCTGGCATGGCGATCAGGCGGGGCGGCCGATCGAGTTTGGGCGGCGCATCGGCGCTCTGGTGAGGGAGCTGCGAGACGCTCCGAGGAGTGTGGCGATCACGCGGCTGATGGGGGAGCATGATCTCGAGCAGGGAGCTGCGGAGAACGTGCTGCGGTATCTCGCGGACCAGGAGCTCGCGAGCGTGCATGTGCCGGACGATCGCAACATCGTGATTGAGCGGGTGCGCGACGAGCTGGGGGATTGGCGGGTGTGCTGCCTGACGCCGCTGGGCAGCCGAATCCATGCGCCTTGGGCGATGGCGGTGACGGCGAAGCTGCGGGCGAATGGCGGGCAGGAGGTGGAGACGATGTGGTCGGAGGACGGGTTCTGCCTACGGTTCCCGGAGTCCGAGGAGCCTCCACCGGTGGAGCAGCTGCTGCTGGAGCCGGAGGAGGCGGCGGAGCTGGTGCTGCGGCAGCTGGGATCGACGGCGTTGTTTGCGGCGAAGTTTCGGGAGAGCGCGGCGCGGGCGCTGCTGCTGCCGCGGCGGCGGGCGGATGGGCGGACGCCGCTGTGGCAGCAGAGGAAGCGATCCTACGATTTGCTGGGTGTGGCGAGCCGGTATCCTTCGTTTCCGATTCTGCTCGAAGCGTATCGCGAGTGTCTGCGCGATGTGTTCGACATGCCGGCGTTGATGGAGGTGCTGCGGGCGGTTGGGAACCGATCGATGCGAGTGCATACGGTGGACTCGCGGACGCCGAGCCCGTTTGCGAGTGCGCTGCTGTTCAGCTATGTGGCGAACTACATCTACGACGGGGATGCGCCGCTGGCGGAGCGGCGGGCGCAGGCGCTGTCGATTGATCAAGACCAGCTGCGGGAGTTGATGGGCGATGCGGACCTGCGCGAGCTGCTGGACATCAACGCCATTGAGGAGACGGAGGAGCAGCTGCAGTGTCTGACCGAAAGCTGGCGCGCGCGGTCGATGGACGGCGTCCATGACCTGCTTTTGCGGCTTGGAGATCTGTCACGAGAAGAGTTACGTATTCGATGCGTGAGTGAAGAGGTGGCTGAGAGTGTCGACCGGCTGATGAAGGCGAGGCGCGCGTTGGAGGTGCAGATCGCGGGTGTGAAGCGGGTAATTGCGGTCGAGGACTCGGCGCGGTACCGCGATGCGATCGGTGTGCCGCTGCCACCGGGGCTGCCGACTGCGTTTCTGCAGGCGGTGCCGGATGCTCTGCTGGATGTGGTGCGGCGATTCGCGCGAACGAACGGGCCGTTTACGACGCGACAGGTCGCCGACCGCTTTGGTCTGCCGGTGGCGAGCGTGGAGGCGGTGCTGAATCGGCTGGTGCAGATCGGGCGGGTGCAGGAGGGCGGCTTTCGTCCCGGCGGAGTGCATCGCGAATGGAGCGATGTGGAGGTGCTGCGGCAGATCCGGCGGAAGAGCCTGGCGAGGCTGCGCAAGGAGGTGGAGCCGGTCGAGCAGAGAACGCTGGCGCGGCTGTTTACGCGGTGGCAGGGGGTGGTGCAGCCGCGGCGGGGGCTCGATGCGCTGCTGGATGTGATCGAGAATCTGCAGGGGGCTCCGCTGCCGGCGTCCATCCTCGAGACGGAGATCCTGCCGGCGCGGTTGCTGGGATACAGGAGCTCGGATTTGGATACCCTGATTGCCGCGGGAGAGGTGGTGTGGTGTGGCCTGGAGCCGCTGGGGGAGCGGGACGGGCGCGTGGGGTTGTACCTGGCGGAGAGGTTGCCGCTGCTTTGGCCGCCGGTGGCGCAGGGAGCAGGGAACAGGGAGCAGGGAGCTGCGGGCGATGGATTGAGTGAGAAAGAACGGGAGATTGTGGAGTTCCTGCAAGGAAGGGGAGCGTCGTTCTTTCAGGAGCTGCATGACGGTCTGGGCGGCGGATATCCGGGGGAGACGCTCGAGGCGCTGTGGAGCCTGGTTTGGAAGGGGCGGCTGACGAACGATGGCCTGGCGGCGCTGCGGGCTTATTGCGAGCGGCCGGCGGTGAGTGGGCGCGGTGGGAAGCCGGCGCGTCGGGTGCACAGCCAGGCGGGATTTCGCAGTCGGCGGACGACTCCGCCGACCGCGCAGGGACGATGGGCGCTGCAGGGCGCGGCGTTCGCAGTGGAAGCGAATGCGAGTGCGCGGCAGACGGCGTGGAGCCATGCGATGGCGCAGCAGTTGTTGACGCGGTACGGCGTGGTGTTTCGCGAGACGGCGCATGCAGAGGGTCTGCCGGGCGGCTTCTCGGCCGTGTACGACGTGCTGAAGGCGATGGAGGAGAGCGGGCGAATTAGACGGGGATATTTCGCGGCGGATCTGGGAGCGACACAGTTTGCTATGCCGGCAGCGGTGGACCTGCTGCGGTCGTTACGAATTGAGCGGCAGGATGAGAAGGCGGAGATGCTGCAGCTGGCGGCGACCGATCCGGCGAATCCTTACGGATCGCTGTTGCGGTGGCCGGAGCCGCCGGATGCGGGATCGACTTTGACGCGGAGTGTGGGGGCGCGGGTGATTCTGTGCGATGGGGCGCTGGTGGGGTATCTGCGGCGCGGCAATCCGAATCTGCAGGTGTGGCTGCCTGAGGAGGAGCCGCAGCGGTCGCAGGTGGCACGAGCCCTCGCCGAGTTTCTGGTGGGGCGGGTACGAATGGTGCGGGAGGGAGACGAGGATGTTGCGGGAAGGGGTGGGATGCTGATCGCTTCTTTGAATGGGGTTGCGGCGGCGGAGCATCCGATGGCGCGGTTTCTACTGGATGCGGGGTTTCAGGCGGGGGCTATGGGGTTTAATGTGCGGAGGAATTTGCCGCCGTTGCCAGGGAATGCAGGTGTGCGGCCAAATGCCTGATTTGGAATATTCGCCCCCGAATTCCGAAACAGCTTCACGCGAGTTCTTTCAGAAAGTTGGAACGCTACCGGTCACAGCGTATTTTTAACGAATGTTCCATGCAGCGAAGATGAAGATACGGGTCGTGCTTTATGCCTGAAGGGGACACAATTTATCGGGCTGCGCGGGCTATGCAGCGAGCTATTGGTGGGAAGGTGGTGACCGGGTTTGAAACCGGGCTGGCTAAGATTGCGCGAGTGAATGACGACACGCCGGTGGTGGGGCGGACAGTTGAGAGGGTGGAGTCGCGGGGGAAGTGGTGCCTGGTTTATTTCTCGGGGGATCTGATCCTGGTAACGCACATGTTGATGAGTGGGTCGTGGCATCTGTATCGGGCGGGAGAGAAGTGGTGGATGGGACGGGACCGTATGCGGGTGGCGATCCGGGCTGGAGCAGGGGAGGATGGGTGGCAGGCAGTGGGTTTCAATGTGCCGGTGGTGGAGTTTCATACGGCGCGGACGCTCGAGCGGTCGAGCCAGGTGCCGAAGCTGGGGCCGGATCTGCTGTCGGACGAGTACACGGTTGAAGGTGGTGTGGCGCGGCTGCGGAGCTATGGGGCCGAGCACCCGGAAGCTGAGATCGCGGTGGTGCTCCTGAACCAGCGGGTGCTGGCGGGTCTTGGCAATGTGTACAAGAGCGAGGTCGCGTTTGCGGCGGGGGTGAATCCGTTCCGGGCGATGGCGACGATCACGGCGCGCGAGCTGGAGATTATGGCTGAGGTCTCGCAGCGGTACATGAAGGCGAATGTGCTGGATGGATCGGGCGACGGGATTGTGACGTACTCGGGCAATCGGCGGACGACTCGGTCGGCGAACCGGGAAGACCGGCTATGGGTGTATGGGCGGCAGGGGCAGGAGTGCCGGAGGTGCGGCGCGAAGGTGATGATGCGCAAGCAAGGCGAGCAGGCGCGGTCGACTTACTGGTGTCCGGAGTGTCAGCCGTGGGTGGCGGCGGAGGGGCAACGGGCCGAGGCTCCGGTGGGCGGCGAGAGAGGATCGCGACGGCGCAAGGTTGGCTGTTGAGGGCAGGGATGGGCGGACGCGGCGGCCGTCCAGGGTAGAGATGTGGGTCCTTCGCTTCGCTGAGGATAACCAAGATTTTCGGGTCGATAGAGATCAGCGGATCTCCGTTGCGTTTCGCGGATCCGGCTTTGTTGAGGCGGTGTCTACTGGGGCGGCGCTGGTGAGGGCTGTCGCGGCGACGGCTGCTTGCTCTTATCGCCGCCTCCGAAGAGTTTGCGGAAGAAGCCCTGCTTTTTAGGCTTGCTCGGGTCGGCGGGAACGGCAGGGGCTTCGTCGGGGCTGGGCAGGTCTGGGGCTGATTGCGAGCTGTTGCCGCCGCCGATGCCGAAGATCTTCTGGAGGACGGATTGCGGGCTCTCGCTCATCTGCGAGCAGGTGTTCTGGGGGGCCGTTCCGTCGAGGAAGGCGGCGGTGTAGACGCTGGGGCAGGTGGCGTCGGCGAGCAGGTTGGTGACCTTATCAAGGCGCGCGGTGGTGACGCCCTCGGGTGCGCTGAAGCCCTTCATGTCAGAGTACTGCGGCAGCTTGATGGCGCGGTTCATGAACTCGGCCCAGATGGGTGCGGCGGCAGTGGCTCCCTGGAGCTTGGGGTCGGAGTAGTCGTCGTTGCCGACCCAGACGACGCACAGCAGGTTGGAACTATAGGCGGCAAACCAGACGTCGTGGGAGGTGCCGGTCTTGCCGGCGGCTGGAGCGGTGAATCCACGGGAGCGGGCCCCGGCCCCGGTGCCGAAGTTCATAACGCCTTCTAGGAGCGACTGGGTGAGATAGGCGGCGCGGGGATCCATGACCTGCCTGGCTTCGGGGGCAAAGTCCGAGACGATGTCGCCATTCGCGTTGCGAACAGACGCGAGCATCCAGGGTTTGAGGTGGACGCCGCCGTTGGCGAAGACGGTGTAGGCCCCAGCCATCTCGAGTGGGGTGGCGTCGTAAGCGCCGAGGGCGACGGAGGGTGTACCTCGAGCGCCGGTGATGCCGGAGGCGCGGGCGAGGACGGCGACGTTCTCAAAGCCGACCTGCTGGCCGAGGGAGACGGTCGCACTGTTGAGCGAGTGGGCGAGGGCGTAGGCGGCGGTGACGTCCCCACGGTAGCCGCTCAATTTGTTGCGCGGGTTGTAACTCTGGCGGCCATTGTCGAAGCTGAAGGTGGTGGATTCGTCATGGAGGATAGTGACGGCGGTGAAGACGCCGCCGTCGCCCAGCGTGAGGCCGTTCAGCGAGCTGTTATAGGCGGCCGCGTAGACGAAAGGCTTGAAGATGGATCCGGTGGGACGCTTTGCGACAGCATGGTTGAGCTGCGACGCGCCGTAGTTGCGACCGCCGACCAGGGCGAGGACCTGCCCGGTGTGGGGGTTGAGGGCGACCAGCGAGACTTGCGGGTACGTGATCGGGGTGTCCGGAGCTCCCTTGCGGACGCGATGCGCTTTCCTGATGAGCTCGTCGACGTTGCGCATCCCAATCTGAACAGCCTCCGATGCGGCGCGCTGCAGATCGGGGTCGAGCGAGGTGTAGATGCGGAGGGTGTCGCGGCCGAGCTCCTGCTCGCCGATGCGCTGACTAAGCTGCTCGTGGACGAGGTCGATGAAGTAGGGGGCTTCGCTGGCGTCGACATTGACGGGCGCGAGGCGAAGGGGCTCTGCCTTGGCGTGGGCGTTCTCGGACGGTGTGATGGCACCGGTCTCTGCCATGGCGTCGAGAACCAGATTGCGGCGATCGAGGCTACGCTCGGGATGGCGATAGGGATTCAGGCGATTCGGGCTCTGGATCATTCCGGCGAGCATGGCGCACTCGGCGGTGTCGAGCTGTCGGAGATCCTTGCCGAAGTAGGCCTGCGCCGCCTCGCCGAAGCCATTGACGGCGAAGCTGCCGCGTTGACCCAGGTTGATCTGGTTGGCGTACATTTCAAAGATCTGCTGCTTGGTAAAGCGCGATTCGAGCTGGAAGGTGATGAGGATTTCGATGAGCTTGCGCTTGATGTGGCGGACGGGCGAGAGGAAGATGCCGCGCGAGAGCTGCATGGTGAGCGTGGATCCGCCGCCGGTGTAACGGCGATCTCCGCGGAGGTCGTGCCACACCCATCCCAGCATGCTGTGGTAGTCCACGCCTCCATGCTCGAAGAATCGGCGATCCTCAATGGAGGTGACGGCCTGCACCATGCGTGGGGGAATCTCGCTATAGGTGACGAGGCGGCGCTTGGTACGGTTTCTGTCTTCGGAGAGTGCGGTGATGAGCTGCGGCTCGAGCTGGTAGGCGCGCAGGGCGGCACCGTTCTCGGCGGTGATGCTCCGGATGCTGCCGCCGGCCGCGTCGATGGTGGCGCCGTCGGTGGAGTGGAAGGACTGCGGGCCGGGCTTGATCTGGATGCTATCGCCGTCGAGCTGGTAGGTGCCGAGCTGACGATTGCCGTTGTAGCCGGCATCGCGGAGGTCGCGGGCGATCTCCGCCGCCGTGAGGCGCTGGCCATTGCGAACCTCGCGCGGCGCGGCGTAGATCTGTGCCACGGGAGCGAAGAGCGGACCCGCGGCCAGGCGCTCGTCGACGATCTTCTGGTAGCGGTGGTAGTAGAAGGCGAAGACGGCGGTAAAGAGGAGGACGCCGGCAACAACGAGGAGAAAGAGGCCGCGAACGATGGGGCTGCGGAGCAGACCGTGGCCCTGAGATGTCATGCTGCTGCGATATTTGACTTTGACGGCCAAGGTGTCTCGTCTCCTTTGGACGCTTAAACGGGTGCTGTGGGAATCTGGTTCGGTTCCGCCATGCAGAGACGTAACGCGGAAGGTACGTCGTCGACCGCGACGTCCAGGGTCTGGTTGCGGAGTCGGTCGACGAGCTCTACCTTGCCCTCTGCGACCTTTTTGCCGACGTTGATCCGGTAGGGGATGCCGATGAGGTCGGCGTCTTTGAACTTGACGCCCGCGCGTTCGTCGCGGTCGTCGAGCAGGACGTCGATCCCGGCGCGGTCGAGGTCCGCGGCGATCTTTTCACCGGCTTCGAGGAGGGGAGACTCGCTGACGTTGGTGATGGTGACGACGACTTCGAAGGGGGCGATGGCGGCGGGGAGGGCGTAGGAGAGAGCGTCGCCCTTTCCGGGTGGGATCGACTGTGCGCGGGCGGCGGCGCTCGACTCGATGGCGGCGGTGAGGATGCGTTCGACGCCGATGCCGTAGCTGCCCATGATGGGAGTGACCTCTTTGCCCTCGCGGTTGAGGACGGTGGCTCCGAGGGACTTCGAATATTTGTAACCGAGTTTGAAGATGTGGCCGATCTCGACCGCCTTTCCGATGCGAAGGGGACGGCCACCGATAGGGTCAGGCTCGCCCTCGGTGACGGTGCGGATGTCGGCCGTCAGGGTGGGCTTGAAGTCACGGCCCGGGGTGACGTTGCGGAGGTGGCACTCGGCTTGATTGGCACCGGCGATGAGATTGGTGCGGCCGTCCAGAGCCGCGTCGAGGATGACGAGATGGCCGGGTTTTCTGGGATGCGGAGCGGCTTCGACGCCGAGGGGGCCGAGGTATCCGGCGGGAGCTTTGAAGACCACCTCGATCTCTTCGGGCGTCATGGGGCGAAGCTCGGAGGAGCCTGAGAGAGCGGCGAGTTTCGTTTCGTTGACTGCGTGATCGCCGCGAAGGAAGACGATTACGGCACGGGTTGCGCCCCCCAATCTGGCATGGTCGGCCAGCGGTAGGTCGGCGACGTAGGCCATGGTCTTGATCTGGTGTTCGGGTCTGGTCTGGAGGAAGGCGCCGACCTCGTCGATGGTCCGGTAACCGGGTGTGTGGATGAGCTCGGGGAGGTCCGAGGTGGGGGCGAGATCTTCGACGGGAGCGAGCCTGCTGGAGGCCTTCTCGAGGTTGGCCGCGTATCCCGATGCGGAGCTGGCGATGAGGTCTTCGCCGGCGTCGGTGTAGACCATGAACTCCTGTGACTGCGATCCGCCCATGGCTCCGGAGTCTGCGTCGACGGCGACGTAACCGAGGCCGCAGCGGTCGAAGATTCTGCGGTAGACGCGGTCGTGCTTGCTGTAACTCTCGTCGAGGCCGGCTTCGTCGATGTCGAAGGAATAACTGTCCTTCATGAGGAATTGGCGGACGCGGAGGAGGCCGGACTTGGGGCGGGGCTCGTCGCGGAACTTGGTCTGGATCTGGTACCAGATCTGGGGCAGCTGCTTGTAGCTGCGGAGTTCGTTGCGGGCGATCGAGGTCATGACCTCCTCGTGGGTCATGCCGAGGCAGAGGTCCGCGCCTTTGCGGTCCTTCAGGCGAAACATATTGTCGCCCATGGCGGCCCATCGGCCCGACTCAATCCACAGATCGCTCGGGAGGATTGCGGGAAGCAGGAACTCCTGGCCGATGCTGTTCATCTCCTCACGGATGATGGCGGTGATCTTGTTAATCGAGCGCGTCGCGAGGAAGAGGTAGCTGTAGATACCGGCGCCGAGTTGGCGGATGTAGCCGGCGCGCAGGAGCAGCTTGTGGCTCGTAACTTCGGCGTCGCTCGGAGCTTCGCGGAGCGTGGGGATGAAGAGCTGGGACCAGCGGTGCATGGGGGTTGAAGAGCCTTCCCGCCCCCGTGCTGAGCGGGCGCTTGTGGTATCGGCAATCTGATGTTTGGTTGCTCAGAACATTCTATCGTCTGGCGATGGCTGGCCCGCTGGAGAGGCGGTTCAGACGAGTTGGAGAGCCCAGAGGTCGTGCAGGTGGACGACTCCCTGAAGGCCGGCCTGGGGATCAAGCACAAGCAACGTGGTGATCTTGCGGTCTTCCATAAGGGCGAGGGCGGTGGAGGCGTAGGTGGCGGGATCGATGGTGACCGGGTGTGGGTTCATGATCTCGGCGGCGGTTCTTGAGAGCGAATGCGCTCCGTCGCGGCCGAGCAGGCGGCGGAGATCGCCGTCGCTGATCATGCCGAGCAGGCGGCCGCCTTCAAGGGCGACGACGGTCGTCATGCCGAGTTTCTTGCGCGACATTTCATAGATGATGTCTGGGAGAAGCGTTTGCGGGGCAACGGTCGGAAGATCGTCACCGGTGTGCATGAGATCGCGCACCCGGGTGAGGCGCTTTCCGAGGCGGCCGCCGGGGTGGAGGTCGGCGAAGTCCTCAGGCTGGAAGCCGAGGCGCTGGCTGACGCTGAGGGCGAGCGCGTCGCCGAGCGCCAGCATGACGGTGGTCGAGGCGGTGGGGGCGAGGTTGTGCGGGCAGGCCTCGCCGGAGATGCTGACGTCGAGAACCAACTGCGCCGCGGCGCCCAGCGTCGAGCTCGGACACCCGCAGATCGCGACCAGGTCCGATCGCATCCGCTGCAATACCGGCAGTAAAGACAGCAGCTCTTCGGTCTCGCCGCTCGAGGACAGAGCGACGACCACGTCGCCCGGGGTGAGCATGCCGAGGTCGCCGTGAAGCGCCTCGGACGGATGGAGGAAGTGCGCGGGAGTTCCCGTCGAGCGCAGCGTTGCGGCGACTTTACGGGCTATAATTCCGCTCTTGCCGATGCCCGTTAGAAGCACACGGTGCTGCTTTGAGACGGTCTCGACCAGGAGATCGACGGTGCGGGAAAAAGTCTTGAGCATCGACCCATCGAGGCGCTGGGCGAGGTCTGCGAGGGCGGCTGCCTCGATGCGGACCAGGTCGGAAGCGCGCATCGCCGAGCCCTGTTGCGCGTTCGGCAATCGTTGCCCCTCGGTGGTCATCGCTGGTGATGCTAGCAGAAAGGCGTCGCGCGGCGCGGGAGCCAGATGGAAGCGGGTGCGGCACTCGCGATAAACTGGAAGATGCGGAGAGGCATTCGATACGCGCCTCGGAAGGACGTGCTTGTGAAGCGGTATGGTTTCGTGTTGGGACTGATGGTTCTGGGCATCTCGATCATGCTGTGGGCGGGCTGGCACAACCTGCGCGAACGCCGGTTGGCGATGCAGCGCGCACAGGCAAATCGCGTCACGCTGACGCCGGCTCCTGGCGGGCAAGCGTCCTCGGAGCAAGAGAGCCGGCTCGAGCTTCGGGGCAAGGCGGCGCCGGCCTTCTCGCTCGTCACCTTGGACGGGAAAAAGATTTCGCTGAGCGACTACAAGGGCCGGCCGGTGCTGGTGAATTTCTGGGCGACGTGGTGCGGCCCGTGCAAGGTGGAGATGCCGTGGTTCGAGCAGTTCCATACGCAGTATGCGGCGCAGGGGCTGGAGATTCTCGGGATCGCCGAGGACGATGGGGGCAAGGATGAGATCGCGAAGGCGGCGAAGAAGACCGGCGTGACCTACCCGATTCTGCTGACGGACGGAAAGGTGGCGCCGAAGTACGGCGGGATCGACTACCTGCCGATGTCGTTCTATGTGGGCCGGGATGGGGTCGTGGCGGAGCAGACGGCCGGGCTGGGGTCGAAGGACCAGATCGAGGCGAACATCCGCAAGATCGTCTCCGCGCCGGCGCAGAGCGTCGCGGGTGGGCAGTGAGGCGGGCGCTTGAGGTTTCGGCAGCTTGCGTTGCTCTGATGACGGCGATGTGGGCGCAGGTACCGGGCGAGTTCGATGCGCCGGCGAAGTCGAAGAGCTACATCACCTACGCGGCGGAGCCTCAGAGCATTTCGGCAGGGAAGCGGAGTGTGCTCGAGATGCACTTTCGCGTCGCTCCGGGTTACCACGTGAACTCGCATACGCCAAAGTCGGAGCTGCTGATTCCGACCGAACTCGCGTTGCAGCCGGATGGCGGAGTCGCGGCGGGCAAACTTGAATATCCGGCCGGGACGGACTACAGCTTCCCCTCGCAACCAGGTGAGAAACTTGACGTCTACACCGGCGACTTCAGCGTAAAGCTGCCCGTCGAAGCGAAGGCAGGCGAGCATACGCTGAGCGGCGTGCTGCGGTATCAGGCCTGCGACCGGGCGGCTTGCTATCCACCGAAGTCGCTGCCGGTACAGGTGCTGTTTACGGCAAAGTAGGTTCCCGATGTGTGCTTCGGAGATAGAGAAGCGGGTCCATTCGCTTCTCTCACGATGACAAACAAGAGAGGCAACGGAGCGGTCGTGCGGTGCATGCGTCGCGGTTGCAGGGAGCTACTTCTTCGTCCCGGCGGTCCTCTTCTGTGCCTCGAGGAAGCGTCGCACACGGTCGACTGATCGAGCCTTGCCGAAGATCACGAGGCTTTCGAGCAGCGGGGGCGAGGCCGTGCTTCCGGTGAGGATGGCGCGCAGGAGCATGAAGGTCTCCTTGACGGACCAGCCCTTCTGTTCGGCCAGATTCTTCAGAGCGGGGTCTAGAGCCAGGCTCGTCCAATCGCTTGACTCGAGTGTGGTAAGCATCTCGGCGGCGAACGCAAGGGTCTCCTCAAGCGTGCGCTTCTTGGGGAGGAAGAGGTCGAGCGGAGGTATGACGTTGTCGGCGAAGAAGAAGCCGGTGAGGTCGCCGAACTGCCCGAGCGTCTCGATGCGAGTCTGCATGGTGGCGCTGATCTGGCGCAGGTAATCGTCGCCGAAGACGGTCTCGCGAACAGCGCGGAAGAAGGCTTCGGGAGAGAGCGCGCGAAGGTACTCGCCGTTCAACCATTTGAGCTTGGTGAGGTCAAAGACAGGGCCGCCGAGCGATATCTTTTCGAAGCGGAACTCCGCGATCATACGCGGGAGCGAGAAGATGTCGGCCTCCTTGCCCTCTGCGTTGGGCATGCCGCCCCCCATGAGGCCGAGAAAGTTAAGCGTCGCTTCGGGGAGGTAGCCGCTGTCGCGATAGTAGACGAGAGAGACCGGATTCTTGCGTTTTGAGATCTTGGAGCGGTCGATATTGCGCAGCAGGGGCATGTGCCAGAAGCGCGGTCGCTGCCAGCCGAAGGCCCCGTAGAGGAGGACGTGCTTGGGGGTGGAGGAGATCCACTCTTCGGCGCGGATGACGTCGGTGATCCGCATGAGGTGGTCGTCGACAATGTTGGCGAGGTGATAGGTGGGGAAGCCGTCGGACTTCATCAGCACCTGATCGTCCACGTTCGAGTGGTCGAAGGAGATGTCGCCGCGCAGTTCGTCACGAAAGGTCGTGGAGCCCTCGCTGGGAACTTTGAGACGGATGGTCGAGGGCCGGCCTTCGGCGAGATAGGCTTCCACCTGTTCGGGAGTGAGATTGCGGGCGGCCCCGTTGTACCGCGGTGGGAGCTTGGCGGCGAGTTGCGCCTTGCGCATTGTCTCCAGCTCCTCCGATGTTTCGAACGACCTGTAAGCGTGGCCGCTGGCAAGGAGCAGGTCGACGTGCTCGCGGTAGATCCCGGTGCGCTCGGACTGCCGGTAGGGACCGAAGGGGCCACCGGTGTCGGGACCCTCGTCCCAGGTGAGGCCGAGCCAGTGAAGGGAGTCGAAGATCATCTGCTCGGAGGTGGCGACAAAGCGGGCGCGGTCAGTATCCTCGATGCGGAGAATGAACTTTCCGCCGCGCTGGCGGGCGAAGATGTAGTTGAGAAGGCCGATGTAGGCGGTGCCGACGTGCGGGTCTCCGGTAGGGGAGGGGGCGATGCGGACGCGGGTCTCTGGGGCGGCAGGTGCTGGGGTGGAATCTGGCATGGGGGTCGAAGCTCGATGGTAGCAGGGTGCCTGGCCGGACTCGCCTTGGGGTGCCTGGCGACTGGGCTAGGGAGCCGCTTCTAGCGCCTGCCCGATATCCGCGATCAGGTCTTCGACGTCTTCACATCCGGCGCTGAGTCGGATGAAGCCGTCTTCGACCGCATCGTGGCCCCAGCGCGCGCGCCGCTCGGCGGTGGTGGTGACACCGCCGAAGCTGGTTGCATCGGTGATGAGATCCGCGGCTTTGAGAAAGTTCTCGGCGGCCGCGCGACTCGGAAGCACGAAGCTGACGACTGGGCCGAACATCCGCATCTGGGAGACCGCGACCGTATGGCCCGGGTGATCCGGCAGTCCTGCATAGAGGACACGCGTGACTTCGGAGCGGCCGCGCAGGAACTCAGCGAGACGCATGGCATTGGCGCAGCTCCGCTCCAGCCGCAGCGGGAGTGTTGCCAGGGAGCGGCCGGCGAGCCACGCCTCCATGGGCCCCGGGATGCTGCCGGTCAGCGTCCGCCAGCGCTCCAGTCCGGCCCAAAGATCGTCGTCTTTGACGGCCACGTGTCCGAGCAGAAGATCGCTGTGGCCGGTGATGGATTTTGTGTCGGACACGACCGAGAAGTCCGCTCCGAGCTCAAGAACCTTCTGACTCAGCGGGGTGGCGGTGGTGTTGTCGCAGGCGACCAGCGTACCGGCGGCATGGGCCCTCGCGCACAGCGCCCGGATGTCACAGATCTCCATCCCGGGATTGCTGGGCGTCTCGATCCACAGCAGACGTGCGCCATCGAGAAGATCACCCTGCGCGTCCCCTGTTGTAGGCGCCATCCGCAGCTGCACGCCCATCTTCGTGAAGTACTCCTCCATCAGAACGCGCGCCGTGAAGTACGAGTTCGAGGGGAGCACGGCCACATCGCCGGGACGCAGCACGGATCCGAAGACCGCCGCCACCGCCGCCATGCCCGAGGCGAAGCTCAGCGCCCGCGCGTTGAAGTTCTCGTCAGACTCGATCATGCCGAGCGCCCGTTCGAGAGCGGTCCAGGTTGGATTGTGCGATCGCGCGTAGCTGTAAGGAACACCCGCCGGATCGCCGGTCACATGGAACGGCGCGGCAAAGACTGGGCCCTCGTGCATCGGCTGGCCTGCCACCGCCGGTGTAAGCATCGCCCGCACGATCCTGGTCGTCTCTCGCACCTCTCGCCTCCAGACAAGCTCGAAAGATGATGCTAGCAGTGTGACGGAATGGGATGGAAGGAGGGCCTTCTAGGGTGAGCGCCGGTGCTCCCGGAAGTGTTCCCAGCCGTCGGGTCTCAGCACCGCCCGGCCGCCGTCCGCCGAGACCAGCGTCATGCTGCAACCTCCCTTGCTTCGGGGCAGGGTGACTCCGATTCTTGTGACTGCGATGCCTGCGATCCGTTTTGGCAACCGGGTCTCCGGTTTAGCCGTGAACAACAGTTCGTAGTCTTCACCACCGTGCAGCGCTGCCGTGAGTGCGCGATCTTCTCCGAACCTGCTGCTCAGGCCGGCCGCGAGCATGTGAACCGGCAACTCCGCCTTCCAGATCTCGGCGCCGACGCCAGACGCTTGGCAGAGATGCCAGAGGTCTGTCGAGAGGCCGTCGCTTAGGTCAAGGCACGCCGTCACACCGGGCCTGCGACGAAGGGCGGCACCGACCTGTAGACGCGGCTCGGGATAGCTCTGGGGATGGCTCTGGAAAGGGCTTTGCGAATGGCTTCGGGGATCTCCGGGAGAATGGCTCGCTACCTCCTGCTTCAGCCGACGGCCTTTACCTGCCAGCATCGCTTCGAGTTCGGCTGCGGCTCCTCCGAGTGCACCCGTGACGTAGATCGCGTCGCCTGCCGAGGCCCCCGATCTCCTGAGAGCCGCGCCCCGGGGAGCCTGGCCGACGAGCACGATGTCGGCCACCAGGTTGTCTCCGAGAACCTCGCCGGTGTCGCCGCCCGCCAGCATCACGCCGGAACCATCCGCCAACCAGCGAATACCATCCAGGAACCGTGCGAGCCACCGCCGTTCCGCTGCGGATTTCATGGATTTGCGGGGCAGGCCAAGGGACAGAAAGGCGGCGATCGGATCTGCCCCCATCGCCGCTATGTCGCTCAATCCACGAGCCAAACAGCGATGCCCAGCCGATTCCGGGGCATGCAGGTCACGCCGAAAATGACGCCCTTCCAGCAGCAGATCCGTTGTAACCACAACGTCCCACCCCGATCGTGGCCGCAAAATCGCGCAGTCGTCGCCGATGCCAAGCTCGAGGGCACGGCTGCGTTTACGGGCAAACTGCTGTCGTATCTGCTCGATAAGCCCCAGCTCCGATACGGCTCCAGATGCTCTACGCATACCTGTCGACAGCATACCCTTCGTGATCAGGGCGAAACCGCGATCGGACATCTTCCGCAATGCGAAAGGGAACCAAGCTATTAGCAAAGATTAGGAGGTTAGCTTGCGATAGGGGTCCCGCTTTGTTAAACTTCCAGGTAGGCCCATGATAAATAGCAAACGTAGTTTTCGCATCGCGTGAATTACATCTATCTCCGTACCGCTGTTCCTGGCGGTCAATCCCGGGCTAAGGGTTTCGTTTGATCGGAAAGAAGCGGCATTACATCATGTTCGTCAGCCGAGATGCCGACGGCACGCTGAACAAAGTTCCGATTCCACTTCACTACGCGTACGTCTTCGTGGGTGCGGCTGCGATTGGCCTGTTTACGATTACGGGGCTGGCTGGTTCCTACTCGCGCATGTTGATCAAGACGGCGCGCTTCAACCAGCTTAGCCAGGATCACAGCAACCTGCAAAAGGATTATGCGCACCTGGAGAAGACGGCGCACGAGCGTGACGTGCAGGCCGCCAGTCTGGGATCGCTCGCGACCGAGGTGTCCGCTCTGTACGGATTTACCGCAAACAAGCTGGCTGCGCCTGTTGCCCAGGCCGCCGGACACTTTCGGCACGGCACCACGAGTGGTGTTGTCTCGGTCGCGACCGCGACTCTCGCGGCGGACCCGACCTCCTTCTCGAACGACTCCTACTACAAATCGATAGACGCCTTTTACAAGCTTCGCACCACGGCAATGGACGGACATGCGACCCGGTTCCTGCCAACTTCGCCGGTCAGCAGCATTACCGGCGGAAGCACCAGCCTTACCCGTATCCCGGGTCTCGGAAGCAGCTTTGACGCGTCGCTCGCGCCGACACTCTGGCCCGTACTTGGACCGATCACCTCCGGATTCGGACAGCGAGAGGATCCGGTCCTAGGTACAGGAGAGGGCGAGTTCCACAAAGGCATCGACATCTCCGCGCCCTTTGGAACGCCGATTCGTGCGGCTGCCGATGGCGTTGTGTTCTCGGCCGGGATGGCGAATGGCTATGGGCGCGAGATCGTGATCGATCACGGCCATGGCCTGAAGACGCTGTATGGTCACATGTCCGGCTTTAATGTTCTTTCGGGACAGACGGTGTTTCGCGGGCAGATCATCGGGTATGTAGGTCACAGTGGACGTACAACGGGTAACCACGTTCACTACGAGGTTAAGGTCCGTGACATCTCCGTAAATCCGCATAAATATCTCCGCGCTACGCTTGCCGATCTCGGCGGCTCTGGAAGCAACGGATCGTAGACGGTCCTGAGTAAAATTAAGAGGGCAGGAGAGGCGCTGAGCCAGTCCTGCCCTTTTACTTGAAAAGTTTCTACTCTGAGTGCTTCAACACACTTCCACCGGGCCCGACCTGGACCTCGCCTTTCTTTAGGCCGCGCAGGGTTGCAGCCTCGTACGCAACCAGCCTTCCGCCTTTTGTAAGCGATTCGACTTTGGTGATCTTCGCTCCCGCCGCCTTTGCAGTCAGCCCTCTCTTGACTCCGTCGGGAAGCGATTCGAACGCAACCTCTTCCTCGACTTCGTTGAGTGTTCCGTCTTTCGCAACCTGGATATCGCGGGTGTGTCCGTTGATGGTCGTCTCCGCCTCGTAGACCTTCTTGCCGTTCTCGCGTTCGGTGGAGAATCCTTTCACTGTTGCACCCTTGGTCTCGCCGTCAAAAGTCTTAACCACGGCTGGAGGCAAGGAGGCACGGTCGACCTTCTTTTCCTGAGCCGCAGAAGAGAACGTAAACGCCATTGCAGCACAGGTGAGGGTCCCATATCTAAGGTAAGTCATTGATCTCTCCTGGGCGAGCATGGCCGCCCACAGGATCACTTTCGCAGAGAGCGCTTAAGCGGTCCTGAAGTGAAAATGAAATTTTGCTGAACGTTTGCTCAGCCGGTTCACCACTGAAAGGAGCGAAAATGAATACGGACGGAAGCTCTGGAGATCGTCCGGTTCAGTCAAGTGCTCTCCTTCGCTTTACGCAAAGAGGCCCGGACACACAAGATGTGTCCGGGCCGAGACTGAGACCAGACGGCAACTAATGGGCAGGAGGCGCCTGGAGCAGCGCCTTGTTCCCCGTGTAAGTTACGTGCCAGACTGTTTTTGTGCCATCGTCGGTTACAAACAGGGAGCCATCCTTGGCCACCGCCACGCCGACTGGCCGGCCCCAGACCTTTCCATCCGGAGTTACAAATCCCGTGAGGAAATCTTCGTAGGCGCCGGTCGCGCGTCCGCCCTTCATAGGCACCCGGATTACCTCATAGCCGACTCGATTTTTCTTATTCCAGGAACCGTGCTCGGCCGCGAAAGCGTCGCCCTTGAAGTCGGCGGGAAACTGACTGCCTTCATAGAAGGTCATCTCGAGCGATGCCATGTGAGGTTGAACCAAAACATCCGGAGTCAGTACCTTAGACTGCAGCTCCGGGTGTTTGCCGACGTGCCGCGGATCCTGGTGACCTCCCATATAGAACCACGGCCAACCGTAAAAACCATCCTCTTTGACACTGGTGATGTAATCCGGGACGAGATTGTTGCCAAGGTTGTCGCGCTCATTGGTGGAGCACCAAAGCTGCCCGGTCACGGGATTAATGGCCTCGCCCACGCAGTTGCGTATGCCGCTGGCATACACCTTGATGAATTTGCCGTCGGGCGTGAACTCAAGTACGTCGGCTCGGTGAAACTCCTTCGGATTGTCATCGACGTCGTCGACGTTAGAAGCCGATCCGACGGAGACAAACATTCGGGACCCATCTTTTGAGAAGACGACGTCGCGCGTCCAGTGACCTCCCCCTCGAAGCTGCGCATATCCGGGCAGCACCGGAACGATGGTCTGGGCTGCGCCCGAGGCCTTCATATCACCTGCTTTATAAGGAAAGCGAACCAGCGAGGTCGTGTTGGCTACATAGACCCACTGCGGATTCGCCGCGGGATAGAAGCTGATCCCGAAGGGATGATCGAGACCCGTTGCAAACTCCTCCATGGTCTGTACCTTGCCGTCAGCGCCCATGCCGCGCAGAACACGCACAATGCCGGCCTTGCTGTCCGCCAGGAAGAGGTCTCCGTTCGGAGCCGTGCGGATCAAACGCGGCTCGCGGAATCCCTGGGCATACATCTCCACCTTGAAACCGGCGGGTGCCTGCGGCCACGCACCTTCGGGCCGGTCCACCAAGGATGGACCGTTATCGACCGACTCATCCTGCTTCGGCTCGGGCAGGTCGCCCACGGTCACCTTGCGACGAACGCCCGGCTTCTCCTGCGAGTAGTCGGTGAAAGCCGCTGGGCCCATAATTGTTGTCTGCTGAGTCTGCGCTTGCGCGATCGCAGCCGTCAGCAGGTGTACACCCATGAAGGCACCGACGACCGCGAAAGCCGCGGCCACGCTTCTCTGAACCAAATCCTGTGTCACTCTCATGCTGCCATCCTCTAATCAAATATTACTAGGCGATGTCCGCCCGAAGGTAAATCCCGGCCTCCGGCAGGAGATCTGAGCATAAGGTCTCTTCCTACACGGTTACACAACCTTACAGGGCTCTTTTATCAAATGCGGTATCCGCGCCAGGAGAGACTGGGACCGTGCCCGCCAGCACGACTCAGAGAGAACTTTCCACGCGAAAGGAACGCCTTCAGCGATGGTATGCTGATGGGAGCGTTGCGGGGCCTTGTTCCGGCGACGTGCCTCCGGGCGCATAACTCAGCGGTAGAGTGCCACCTTCACACGGTGGAAGTCGTAGGTTCGAATCCTGCTGTGCCCACCATATAAATCATTGAATACGAGCGGTTTGTGGTTTGGTCATCTTCGGCCAAATGGCCAACTCGTCACCATTTGTCACCAATTGAGACATCTTCTCAACGGCTTCGCGTTGGTGCGCGGGAGTTGGTTGCGTGTAGATATCCATTGTGGTCGAGATGTGTGCGTGCCCTAGCTGGGCCTGAGCGTCCTTGGGGGACGCCCCAGACTGCGAGAGCAGGGTTGCGTGAGTCCGTCTGAGGGTGTGCCAGCCGATCCACGGCGCTCCAATCTGCTTGCAGCCGGTTTCAGGTGGCGTGCGAGCAGGTTGGTGTCGCTGTAGGGTGTTCCGGCGCTCGTGGGGAACACCAGACCATCGTGAAGGGTTGACCCCTGCCGGTGACGACCCAATGCAAGTGCCAGGGCTTCCGGAAGGGGAAGGGTGCGTTTGCTGCCTTTGGTCTTTGGACTGCCGAGAGAACCCCGATATGCGGCTTGTTGAATCCGCATAGACCGGTTTGGGAGATCGACGTCTTGCCATCGCAAACCGAGAATCTCCCCGACGCGCAAACCGGAAAGAATACCGGTTTGAACCATCGTTCGAACCGGTTCTTCGAGTAAAGCCCAACAGGCGCTGAGTCTGGTTTACCGTAAGCGCATGTTTCTCGTGAACCGGTATCTTTTCCGGTAATTCCACGCCAGTGGCCGGGTTCTCCCCCGCGTAATGTCCCCATTTCTTCGCCGATTCGAACACCTTCGACATCAGGTTTACGAGGTGATTGAGGACCTCCCAACCGGAACCGCCCTCCATTTTGCTCAGCACCAACGATTGGAGGTTCAGGGTGGAAACATCGCAAAGGCGCTTGTGACCAAATGCTGGTTTGAGGTGAAAGTTGAGTGTAGAGCGATACCGGTTCCGCGTGGACAGCTTCAGTGTAGGCAGTGCGTTTGGGACGAAGAAGCGATCGATGAAATCTTTGAACCTGATCGTTGCCATCGGCGTAAGTTTCCCCTGGTTGAGCGGCAGGAGCTTCTCCGAAGCGAGCTTCAACGCTTGCTTGCGAGTCAACTCGGCAGCGTAACCGAGAATCGTAGACTCTCGTTTCCGACCGATTTTGCCGTCTTCTTTGAGGTAATCTGCCCACCATTGAAGCTCCCATACCGGTTTGCGTCCGGCCACCGCGTCCACCATTCCGTGACTTGCCGGAGGTCGTTGGTTGCGGCTTTGAATCCGCCCTTGGCGGCGGGTTCCTTGGTTCGGGGACGGCACGGAAAGACATACCAACCCCGGGCGATACAGTTGAGAGCTACTTCCAGCATAGGTCCTCTAGCCCCGCACTAGGCGGGTTGTTGAGCAACGGATCGTTGCGGTTATTTCGGTTCAGGGCCGTTGCGGTCATCCCGATTTCAGAGCCGATCTTCGATAACGAGGAGTTCTCGGGCGAGCGCCTCCAAGCCATTGAGAATTCCGCGCGGGGCGCTGTGGTAGAGGTCCTCAGTCTCGTCGAGGATGAGGCGCGCGGCGGCTTCTAATCGTGTTTCGTTTCGCTTCGGGGCCAGAGGCCTCACTCGCGTCTTAGGCATTGGTGTGTGTGCCCTTGCGGTTATCGTTTGCTCATTCTGTTTCTTATCCACAGTTCGTCATCTCCAAGGTTCGCTTTTGGGAGCGTGTCAGCGCGCAAACATCCCGGCAGCGCTGAATGCTCCGTCCTACCTAGGCATTTTTTGAGGCTTATCTTGCTGAAAAAAAGAAAGGAGATTCGTTTCATACATTTGCAGAAAAGAGGCTCAGACTGCACAGGTACAGTGTGCTTCATTCTTTCAACGGTCGTTGAGACAATGTAACGGGAGTAGTTGAAATGGCGAAAGGCAAATTTGTGAGCTGTCTCCGGGTGTCCACAGCGCAGCAGGGCGCGAGCGGCCTGGGACTGGAGGCGCAGCGGGCCGCCGTTGCGGGGTACCTCTATAGCGGCAAGTGCACGCTGGTGCGCGAGGTCTTGGAGATGGAAAGCGGTAAACGGTGCGACCGGCCCGCGCTAAGCTCCGCCCTTCGGCTTTGTAGACAGCAGAGGGCGACGCTAGTTATCGCAAAATTAGACCGCCTCGCCCGAAACGTGCATTTCATCTCGGGCTTGATGGAGTCCGGGGTGGAGTTTGTCGCAGTCGATATGCCGCAAGCGAACAAGTTCACCGTTCACATAATGGCGGCCGTGGCCGAGCAAGAAGCGGAAGCCATTTCCAGGCGCACCAAAGCCGCGCTCTCGACGGCCAGGGCTCGGGGCGCTGTATTAGGTGGCCGCCGCGTCTCAGTCGAACGTCTCGCGGAGATTGCCGCCGCTGCCCGCGTCACCCGCACGGAACGCGCCGCGCGCCACTGCCGCCAAGTGGTGCCAGTCATTGCCGAGGCACGCGCCAACGGTGCCGTATCACTTCGGGAGATCGCTGCCGAATTGAACGCTCGAGAGATGGAGGCACCACGAGGGGGGCTTTGGTCTGCTGTGCAGGTCCGCAGGGTGCTAGAGCGAACCCGGGCTCTCTAGTCCGAACTTTCCGGTTCGACGGGAAGCTCACCGGTTCGCAGCTCCTCCGGTTGCAGGAGGGTCTACGAGAGAAACTCAAAATCGTGTCGGCTGACGATTCCGTGGCTTGGCTTGAGGCGCTTTACCTGCTCGATTTCGTGGAGAGACAACTTGCCCAACAAGGACGCCCGCGCAGTGACTATCGAGGGAACTGGGCGCCCCCCCGTATCACAGTGAGATAAAGTGGCGATTATGCATCCTTGGATTTGGCTGAATGAACCACAACACGCTGCGGCGGTCGAAGCCTTGGGGGCATTGATAGGAGTCCCTGTCGCCGTGGGAGCGTTTCTTTATGCCGCTAGCGCGTACAGCGCGAATTCTCGTCAACTCACGCTCACAGAACATCGATTGGCGCTGGAAAAGCAAAAGTACGAGACTGAGACTGCGAGATTAGCGGAAGAGCGTGCGGCTGCAATCGGCCAAGCACAAAGAGATTACGAGCAGAGAGTAGCAGAAGAGGATGCAGCGCGCCCTCGGTTCCAATTTGGCGGTTGCGTGGTCCGAGATGTGACCGAAACGGAGATGACGAATATTGGGGGTAGTCCCGCGCTCAATTTAGAAGTGAGGTCGGCTGAGACACAGGTGATATGCGGACGAGCCGAAAGCCTCGCACCGCAAGCAAAACTGCGGATTGTACTGAGGCTTTCAGAGCTGCAGACCTCCGGTTTACTAGTTTCATTCCGCACCAAGTTCGGATCATCATGGAAACTGCAAATGCATCTTGATCCGACCATAGAGGTTATGCGTGAAGTCTCGCGTACTTACTTCCCGCAATGGATGATCGATCCGGAGCGAATTGCCCCGTAGACCAACCGCGAGCGCTTCCATGGGCCTCCGGTCCGAACCATGCGACCGGTCAGCCGTTTCCAGGTTTTGGACGGGCGTGACGAGCGAAGCGAATATGCGGCGCGTGAAAGGGTGTGCAATCGGTGAAAGGCTCGCGCGCGGACTGCCCATACACGGTGGCCGAAGTTGCCACTATGACTGGGTTCTCCCGGCAGACTGTGACGCGGATGTTCGAGGGGGTACCGGGCGTCCTCGTTCTCGCGCGACCCGAGATGATGCATAAACGCGGGTATCGCTCCATACGTATCCCGCGACTCGTGTTGTATGAACGCTTAGTCGGTAGGCTCACCGTTCGCTAAGGTCAGGAGCCCATCGCACGGAATACGCGACGAAGGTTAAAGACCTCGACCTTCCCTATGCGCTGTTGAGCATCTCAGGTCCATTGCTTCTCACATTGCCCACAGCTGGATCGCAAGCGTCTGCCCGCATCTCCTCAGCCTCATACGGCCGTAACAGGTCGATGGGCAGCTGTTCTGCGTCGCCTCTTTGCAGCCATCGATTCGTAGCCCTGCGGGTGAAGGATGACCGGCATGCGACTCCGAACCACCTCTGACAAAGAAGCTCATGTACACCCGTCGTTTGGTCTCAGGAGCGCACGACCAGCGGACGCACGGCGGTTCGGTAAGCGACGTACTGCACCGGCTACAGGCCAGTCCACCCTAGAACCAACTTGCTCGGCTCTGCCTTCCACCCATTGACGGAGTATAGGCGAAACATAAGGCGAAAATTCAACATGCGAACGGAACTATCGGCGTGACGTAAATGCAACTCCGTGTGACGATGTCCAGTGTATGGACAGTTATCAGCGGCGATTGTTCAACCGTGAGATGCGGAGGTTGGGGATTGGAGCTGCATAACTCGCCAGAGCATCTGCCCAGTCCTTTTTCCGAAGACTAAAGCAGGCGGGCTTTTCGGTCCGTAAGATCGCGACGGAGATGGGCGTCTCACCGACAACTGTTCAAAGGCTTGCCCGAGTCACGGCATAGGCGTCTAGAGCCTTCTCCATTGTGTCTGAGGGGAGAAGTCGGTCATCCGCTACAATCCCGCAAGGAACCAGAAATGGATGCAGGCAAACCGGTGCCCACCAGCGTTAATAATGAAGGAGCACTCGGTTGATTTTTCTTGACACAGGACTTCTCAGGGCGCGACGAACAACTGCGATTGGCAGGCTGGAGAGTTAGGGAGTCTCTGCACAAGTTCTGCGTCCCCAGCCTGATTGATTAATCTTGATCTCTGAGGGCGAAGAGCGATGAGCCAGCGGACCTTTGCGAGTCAGGCGGAGTTTCAGAGGTACGGCCGTAAGA
>JAABUK010000772.1_pt1 | contig 64739 bp, 58 predicted proteins | sample 5559141 | NCBI WGS metagenome assembly JAABUK01 (sample SAMN10711869, study PRJNA513367) | rock metagenome | isolation source: Antarctica rocks | place: Antarctica: Victoria Land, Pudding Butte nord | collected 2016-01-03 | reverse complement strand
ACTCGCCCTCCTAGACCCCACCTCAACCCGCACCCGCCTCTTCTCTCGCCAAAACCCCGACACCCCCCGCCCCGGCGACATCCTACTCGTAACCTTCACCAACAGCACCCCCTTTTCAGGAGTATGTCTATCGATAAGACGGCGGGGGGTGGATACGGCGGTGTTGTTGAGGAATAGATTGCAGATGGTTGGGGTGGAGATGTGGGTTAAGATTTATAGTCCGCTTGTTAAGGGGATTGAGGTTGTGAAGAGGGCGGAGAGGAGGGCGAGGAGGGGGAGGTTGTTTTATATGCGGTATGTTTGCCTTTCTTTTATTTTTTTCACTTTTTTGAGGACCGATGTTTTGGCATGGGGGGTTGGGGCTAATAGATGGTTTAGGAAACCGAAACATGATCGCGGGAGTGTGGAGGGGGATGTGGAGGAGTATTTGAAGAGGAGGCGGTTGATAAGGAGTGGGGCGTTGGGGGTCAAGGAGCCGAAGATGTCGGCGAAGAATCCGCAGCAGGCGAGGGCGGGGGTGGGGGCTAGGTAGGAGGGTTTTGGAGATGGAGGGAGTGTATGCGTTGGGTTGGATTGTGTGGGGTGAGAGGGCTTGTATTGAGCATTGAAAATGGCAGATGTTGAGGATACAGCGGTATCTTGATCGAGGGTCACCTTCGATTTGCGTTGACAACACGCTCCAGGGAGTTGCATTGAACAATATATATTGCTGATCACCACTTAGCGAGCTAGAACATCCCGTCAATATCAAGGCATAGAGGGACAACAAGTGAAGTTCGACGGTCTGCTATCTCGCAAGTATCTAAAGTATCATCAACTGGGGTATCACATCTATCCTACCAATCCTGTCCGCGCCACGCTATGCAAGTCTCCTCTCAAAGAAACATCATCACCCCCAAATAGCATCCTTACCCCTACCCCCACCCCCAACAGCAGGCGGAGTCATAAGTACATAACCCCAAGTCTCAACACCATCCACAAAAAGCCTGAACCGCAGCAACCCCTGCTCCCCACCCTTAACTTGCTCCAATTCAACAGCGCCAAACTTGCTATTACCATCCGGTGCATACTTGATACAGACCTCCTCGACGTCATCTTCCCCCGGTTTCTCCCAGTAGCTTCGGATGGGGAGGTAGAACATACTCAGCGGACTCGTGCTGAATTCGTGAATGGTAGCGCTGATGGGCCATTTGCCGTTCTTAGGTGGTGGAAAGGCAGTAGCGGCAAACTCATGTCTGTCGCCGCTGAGAACAACGACACCGATGCCGTGTCCACGCATGCCGACGTCCCACATGGCTTCCAAGATAACGCGGCGTTCGTAGAGATAATTAGCCCATGTGTCTGCGGAATTGAGTCGCCAGTTGCGAGTGAATGGGATGGAGGAGATGACGAATTTCCAATGGACACCCTCTGGCTCGTCGCGTTTGAGGAACTTGAGCAGTGCGGCGAGCTGGGTGGCGCCGAGCATGGATTTGGTGTGCGAATTGGCATTCATGCCGTGTGCTGGGTCGCGGTGGCGGCGTGTATCCATCATGAAGAAGGATGCTGGGCCTTGTGTGAATTGAAAGTAAGAGGCATTTGGTCGGACGGCAGCTGGTGGGTTTAGCGAGCCGTGATAGATGTTCCAGGGGTCAATGGCCGCAGCATATGGATCTTGCCACTGCTTGTCCCAGTCGTTGGCAATTTCATGGTCGTCTATGACATGGAGCCAGGGTAGATCTTTTGATGCTGCAGGCCAGTCCGGTGAGGAGTATACTTGGCGGTACTCTCGACGGTAGGTCTCGGCGTCAACACCGAATCGGTGCGGCACGTCAACGTAGATGAAATCGCCCAGAAAGAGCATGAAAGACGCGTGCAGCTCTGGTATCCACTTCGCTAGATGCTTCAAGCCAGGAATAGATAATGGATGCGAGAATGGATTGTATGGAAAGCGTGGTTTGATGCAGCTTGAAGTCAAGAATGTGAACTTTGAAGCCCCAGGTGCCATTTGTCCAGCAGGAGCAGCAGTCGTAAAGAAGCCGCTATGATTGTTTGAGGCGGCATACTGATACCGAGTCGACGGACGCAGGTGTGTTATCACTTGGCTGTGAGTGTAGTCCGTTTTCTTCGAAAGAAGATATATCTCTCCAGCTGATTTCCACGAGTCATCCACTCCAGATCTCGGGGCTCCGCGATAAGAGATAAAGATAGGTAGCTGTGCAATGTCTGGCTCACGGATCAAGATCTTCGCGCTCGTGTCCGATACATAGCCGACTCTTGTGAATGCGAGCTCGTGGCTAGGGTACAATATCTTCGCTCGATAGACGACGTCGACCGTGCCGAGGATCAAGAGAACATTGACGGCCATGGTGGCTAGGCTCCATGCCAGGGACTTGGGGTTGGGCAACCCAAAGAGCATAGTGTAGAGCTTCTGCAAAGTGGACCCTTCATGCTGGTGCTTGTGCTTGTATGTATGCCCGTTTACTGTCACTTCAAGTCGGCTCACGGTTGGTTCCTTGCGTGCTTGGTCGCTCCCCGCGGCTACTCTTGACATCGCCAAAGCATTCCCGTTGAGTCTGGGCTTCTGACGCGATATATACCTATTCAATGGCCGTTGCTGCTCTGCATCGTACAATGCAGAGTAGAGGAAGGAAGTGAGGTAGATCAGCGCTGCGGTATAGATCGTAGGAACTAGCTGGTGCCCTGGGATCTGGTGGACTGTTAGTATATTTCTATGAAGATGGTCTATAGCTCTCACCCATCGAAAGAAGACATAGGCGACGATGCGTAATGCAGTTGAGCTGAGGGCGGTGATCGTTCTAGGAAGGGAAACCATCACTGTGGCTGCTCCAAGAGGTATGCAAGCTGTGAGATCCTAGCCCTTGATAGTTGTCAGAAAATCATGCCGAAAAGAAGTTGTGTGCAACATATCGCATCCACAAAGTTAGTGTTGTCCCGAGTGTTGATGCGGAATATCAAAAAAATGTCGGAGGAGCGCACGTCATCCTGCATGCTCCTCTCCTCCCAAAAAAAACATCGAAAATAGATAGGCGGAGACGTTTTGTTGGCAGTTTTCGAATAGCACTTAAGGCATTTTCCAAAAGAGTGTATCCCGACTAAGCTATTTTACAGTTGTACTACAAATTTCAGTATCAACGCTGGGGTATCTATGCTTCTACATGCCTGGGATCAGGGCAGCTTTTGAATCTGCCTAGAGGGTTTTTGTCTTCGCCCACGCTTCATGCAACTTCTTCTGCCGTTCCCAATCCTTCTGCAACTTCTTCCGTTTACTCTTCGTTACCTCTTCCCCGCTCTTCTCGTGCGTTGGTACGCCCTCTGCATCCCAAGCACTGTACTCCTCAGTTTTAAACATGTCCCGGTGACTCAGACGACCTTTGTCTGCTTTCGAAGCAGCCTCCTTCTCCCGCTCCTCCTTCGCCTTCTGCTTCTCCCGTGCTCGGTTCTCTTTCTCCTGTTTAGCCGCGCGTAGCTCCTTAGTAACAGGTCGTATCAAAGCCGGCTGACCTTCTCGGTCCTCCAAATAAACATCGAGGCCAAAAAGTTCCACGTCTCGCAAGCGGTCCGTAAGGCTAAGGACATCCTTAGCCAGATTTGTTGAATTGTTGAAATCTGACAAGTCCTGATTGAAGTCTGCGAGTACCTTCTTGAAAGGAGCCTCTTGGTCCATCTGTGCTTCTGACAAGTTTCTTCTCGGATAGGCGACGGGCTCCAGGTCTTGCCGTTCTAGACCAGTCTTTGCTTTGATCCGTAGCTCGTCCCGCTTTCGACTGAGTGTGGTGAGTACTGGGACCGCAAGTTCGGGTACAGAAAGTCCGGACCAGCCGATCATGGCATCGTCTGGCCCTGCAGCACCGTTGAGACCAAAGATATTTACCATTCTGGTTACCCACTTGGCAATCGAGCGAGTCGCCGAGGGCGTTGCCCGTGACTTGCTTGCTTGGTCGTTAAATATTGTAACCAAATTGCTAATCGTGTCCATGGCTGACTTGGTGGAGAAAGAGTCGCTGAGGTGTTTATAAGTATCCGCCACCGCTTTATCAAGGGCAGTAGCAAGATAACGATCATCTTCAACTTGATTCCGCTCAGGTGCTGATACCAAGAGCTCGTTCGCCTTGAGGAAGAAGTTGTTGATTTTGTCTTCAATTGCACTGGCCTCTCGAATCGACGATGGCGTGATTTCGATTCCATCTCGCCACGCTCCTAAAAGGAAGACGATCCTCAAGGACCTAGAAGTCCATTCGGCGCTCTCGAGTGCTGCTCTGATTGTGGTGAAGTTCTTGAGAGATTTGGACATCTTACTGCCGGCAATTGAAAGATGGCCCATATGGAGGAAGTAGTTGACCCACTGGTGCTGATGCCCATGGCAGTGGTCCGACCAGTATGCCTCACTCTGAGCCAGCTCATTGTCATGATGCGGAAAGGCTAGATCTATCCCACCAGAGTGGATATCTATTTGGCTGCCTAGCTTGTCGAAAGCCATAGCCGAGCACTCGATGTGCCATCCAGGCCTCCCTGGGCCCCATGGACTCGGCCAACTTGGCTCACCAGGCTTAGACGATTTCCATAAAGCAAAGTCTGCAGCTCCTCGCTTCCCAGCTTTTGCCTCTGTCAGAGCACCTTCGCCGTCTGCTTGTAAGCTTGTGTCATTGCGATTCCATGGCTCCAGCCGGGCGTAACAATTGTTCGCGGCCTCAAATGCACTGATATCAAAATATACGTTTCCCTCTGTGGCGTACGCAAATTTGTTATTCTGAATTCGCTCTACGAAGCTCACAATTTGAGGGCCATATTCTGTCACTCGAGTGATTTCATCAGGATCGAGAACGTTCAAAGCTCGCATGTCTTCCATGAACCTTTCTTCGTAGAGTGCAGTCAATCTTGTCCAGACATCGTGGCGGTTGACTGAGGCTCCGAATAGATTGTCGAGATAGGGCATGATCACATCATCAAGACTTTCGAGATCATCTTGTGGTACATCTGATTGTGTTTCAAGGGCGCTTATTGCTCGTGCAGCCGACAGAACAGTTTTAGTGTGCATTAGAAACTTAGCTTCTTGGTCAGAATGCACACTTCCGGCAAGGGTTCCTTTTCTAGCATCAGTGACCGTCCTAACGACGTCTCCGAGACTCGAGTCCGATGGTACGTCGGGCACATGTTTATGGAGGTAGTCGCTCAAAGCTATCCTTCTTATCGTTTTGAGCTCTGTAGACGTGTCGAGTTTACCTTGCTTGAATTCACTTAGTAAATATCGCTGGCGGCCGCGTATAATGATTTTATCGTCAACATCAGTAATGTTCATAACAAATTTTAATTTGAAGCCAAAGAAGTCTCGTAAGATGCGTCGAATGATGTCAGTCGTTACATAATTGCGGGCATGTCCCAGGTGACTGTCATCGTATACTGTCGGACCACAGGCATACCAGGTAACGATCTTGTTCTCCCAATCTATGGGTATAAAGGGGTTTTTCTTGCGGGTTAGAGAATTGTAGATTTCTAACTTTGGGTGGGCTGCAGATTCGAGCCGCTCAGGGGCTTTCCATGGCGGCTGTGTAGCTATAGTCATACTTCTGGAGGCAAATTTTGGAGTTGTGAGTAATAGTTGAAAGGATATGGTTGGCCTGATGGGAGAGGTTGGACGAGCTGTGGTTCGGTACCTGTTGGCTCTGAAAAGCGCTACAGCCCGAGAAGTACGGCACAGTGGATGGAATGTAAACTGTTGTGGCAGGGAGACAGAACACATGAAGAAAAGGTGACAACAAACAATATTGAATGCTAGGAGTCAGCCAGAATTTGTAAACCATACAGGTATCATGGTATAAATTTCATGCGGCGGTCTTGGCATTGCGGGAGAAAATCGCAAAATATTACATTAACCGTCGGTATGTCGGTATGTCCGCTTGATTAGGGCTAGCGCATCCTTGGTATACAGATAGCTAGTCCATCTAGGCGACTTATAGCCTAGTTACGGCCATCTTAGCGGCCTTATCCCTACTACGTATTCAGGTAGTTAAATGTTAGCGTGCCAAGGGACACTAACAAAATTACATATGTAAAACAGCTAGCGGTCTGTGGATAGTAGGTAAACTGCATAGTTACGCGTGCAGATATATATAAACCCTTCTAGAAGAAACGTGAAATCTAATTAACGTCTACCAAGACGCTTATATTTAACCTGCCACCTACCATAGTAGAGCTTAGGGGCCTTATCCGGGGACCCTAGGTTTCTACCGGCTTGACTATTTAGGGCCCTACGCCGGGACCGAGCTTAAGCCGACTGGGCCCCTTGGGCTCGTAGGACTACTGCCTACGGGCACGCGACTCGGGGCGGCGACAGTGATAAGGGTAGTATATATATAATAAGGTATATATATACCTTCAATTACACTAACTTTAAACTACTTAGACGTTAAATATACGCTTTGGAGATAGGCTGGTATTCACAGTACCAATCATATGGAGGTTTTCCGATTTTCTCCCGCAATGCCAAGACCGCCGCATGGATGTTTTTGCATGGTATCCAGACATCGACACCGCTAGCTTAGCTCCCGCTGCCAGTCATTCAGCCCTACATATTGAAATTCATCACCTTTCTTCACCAATCCAATCATCTCAATCTTCCTCAGTATATGGCAGCTTCCAATGTCGCCACCACCTCACCCTTCCTCCATACTCTCCCCACAGCCCAGTCTGACCATCTTGCCATCCTCCATCTGAAGCGCGACCTCTTGGTGCCCACGGTCCTCCGCACCCACGACACCCAAAACGAAGGCTACTCTGAGGGAAAGGTCACAAACACACGTTTCGGCTCATTCCCGCACAGCACTTTACTTGGCGTACCATGGGGCTCTCAAGTACGAGCTTCAGCTGTCGACACCGGGTCTAGGGGACGAAAAGGGTGGGAGGGAAAGGGAAAGGGAAAGAAGCGAAAGAGAGGTGATGAGGTAGACAAAGCTGAGGGTGCGGGGTGTATAGATCGGGAGCAGAAGATATGTGTGGAGCCCAAGGTGGCTACAGATGCAGCGACAGGATTTGTGCATCTCTTACCTCCTACACCTGAGATATGGACTGCGTCTCTGCCCCATCGGACGCAGGTCGTATATACTCCTGACTATAGCTACATTCTGCATCGGATACGAGCTCGGCCTGGGACGGGATTGATTGAGGCAGGCGCAGGTAGCGGCTCATTTACGCATGCAGCCGCGAGGGCAGTCTATAATGGGCAATCAACCCAAGCACAGGAGGGTATTGGGAAGTACATTTCGAAGCGCAGGCGTCAAGGGATGGTCTATAGTTTCGAATTCCACGAACAGCGTGCAGAGAAGCTAAAGGAAGAGATCAAGGAGCATGGTCTCGATGGTTTAGTCGAGCTCACCCATCGCGACGTCTACGCCGATGGCTTCGTCCCTAGTGACACGGCATCATCAGACATGCAAGTGACCTCAATATTTCTCGATCTTCCAGCTCCATGGCTAGCATTGAAGCATCTCACCCGGAACCCTTCTGCCAACGGCAGCGCCCAGCCATCTCCACTCGACCCCTCTTCATCAATACACCTTTGCACTTTCTCTCCCTGCATAGAGCAAGTGACCCGGACCATCTCCACGCTCCGCTCCCTGGGTTGGATAGACATCGAAATGGTCGAAATAGCCGCCAAGCGATTCGAGGTGCGGCGCGAACGAGTCGGGTTGCAAGAGGAGGGTTTGAGGGGAGTCAATGACTCGCCAGCCGACGTCGACGAAGCACTCACACGATTGCGAGAGGTCGAGGGCCGGACCAGGGTGTTCCACGAAGAAAGTGCAAAGGCTGGCGAAGAGATACAGGTGCAACAAGTGTCAAAGCAGCAGCGCCTCGAGAATATTAGGAATGCACAGGAGGGCAGAAAGTTGTATAAAGAAGGTCGATTGATCCACAAGACGGAACCTGAGTTGAAGACGCATACATCATATCTCGTCATTGCGATCTTGCCGCGTGACTGGAGTGAGGAAGACGAGCTGGAGGCGCAACAGCAGTGGCCAGATAGGGTGGATGTGAGCGAACAGAACAAGGCACCTTTGGGCAAAAAGGCAAGAAAGCAAGCAGCAAAAGCGAAAGCGGGTGGAAATAAGGCTTTTGAAAACGCACGAGAGGAGGGTAATGAAATTGACCCACCATAGTCTCCAATGCCGAAGTGATGTAATTCATCCCTGTGAGTTAGCACGATATGCGTACTATGAATTTGTTAGATACATAGCTTCTACAAGCCTCTTCAAGGTCATCACTCAGCTTGTGATAGCTAGAGTCAAGTCCTCTCAGGGGCTTAATGTAAGGTCTGTGAGAACTCTATCATTTACACACAGACCGCTTGCTTTAAGTAGACACCTACCGTATGTCTCTAGAAGGATGTGAAGCGTTCAGGGATTGGCTAGAAGGGTTCACCCCCCAATGGTCCACACCCCCCAATGGTCCACCAAGCAATTTCCAAAGTTGCGCATAAGGTACCTAGACCTACATAATAGCTGCCATACAAATTGATGTTACTCCTATGCAAGCCAGTACTACATTTGGCAAGATCTGACAGTTTTTGGCAGCTCTCTATAGTTGTAGGGTGTTTGGTAGTACTGGATTGCACTAAAATTTTCATAGTCAGCCCTATAGGGATGGACCATTGGGGGGTGAACCCTTTTAGTGAGTCTTGTTGATAGATCGAGGACCCCAATCATACAACATTGTAGCAGTTGGATCTAATCTATGCTCCTGAGTCCTGGAGCCCAGAGCCTGGGAGGGGAAACCGTATCCGATAGCACAACTCAAGCTAATCAAACGGTTCCAACATACCATTTGGTGAGATATCCATCAGCCGCATGTCCTTGTGCGGACTCCGCCCCCAACGGGAGGGCCGCTGGACGCGTTGTGGATTTCTGCAAAGCTGCCCTTCGACAACTGGTAATCTGTTATATTCTACATGTCACTCATCTGCCATCGTGTTTTTCTGGTTCCCCGGGTTTTCCTTGCTACTCAATATATCCCTGTCTTGTGAAGCCGCCCTCTACCTTTACTGGTCGTTAGCATACGACAACAGCCTTGGCAGGCGGCGCATCCATTACTGCAGTGATCAGTGAGACGTACGGCTGTAGTGAGCGTCCATTGTCTAAGCCTGCAAGGTCATGGATTTCACGGTAGCCTCGACCTCAGTGGTTCTCTTGACAGTTGTAGTTGTTGGCTATGTTTCACTCGTCCACCTGTTCAGCCCCAAATACGATCCGAGAGAACCACCGGTGCTTCCACATTTGATTCCATACGTGGGTCATATTCTGGGCTTGATACGAAATGGTCCACTCTATTTTGAAACCCTTAGGTAACGCACTTACGACTCTGGTCAGGCTCAAAAGTTGACAGTTCCCAGTACGAAGAACAGCAACTTGCCGATCTTCACCCTGCAGACCCTCAACAAAAGGACCTACATTGTCACCTCGGCTGATCTGGTAACGTCCGTGGAGCGTAATGAGAAAACAATCTCATTCATGCCGTTCATCTCTGCCATTTCACCGAGATTGTTTGATATACCCTCGCATGGGCCTACAATGGATATCATCAATCAAAACCTTCACAAAGACGATGGTGATTGGGGTCTCGTGCACGAGACTAGCAGAGGAATGCGGACTGCCATGGCTCCAGGACCCAATCTTGACCATATGCACAGGAACATGCTTAGCATCATGGAGAAGTATTTCGACGAACTGCCAACAGGGAGTGAGCAGACTACGATAGAGCTCTTCGAGTGGATTCGGCCTCGATTCACAGTCGCAAGTACTCAAGCAATCTATGGCCCAGCAAATCCGTTTAAACGTCAGCCAGAACTGGGCGACGACTTTTGGTGAGTTGCGCCAATATTAGATGATTTAGGCATCAGGCTCGCTGTCAAATAAAGTGGCAGCGATTGGGGGAATATTCCCGAACCTTGAAACAATTCGAGAGGGTTCGATGCGATACGTTTGAAACTTCCTGATAAAGTCTAGTAGAGGATGTCGAGAGCGGCTTCAATATCTTCCCAGGCGCATGAAAGCCTCCTGTTGGAAGCTTTGTTGTGCGGTGCTGTCAACAAACATCTTCCTTTTGGCTGCGGCTTTTTCCGATGGCAAGCCTGGCATCTCTGCACATTGTTCTGACTTTTGCGTTGCAGGGACTTTGACCGTGGCTTCACAAAGATTTTGCTGGGAGTGGCGCCCCGATTCCTGGCTTCGAAGGCCTGGAAAGCACGTCAAAACATCGTCAATGCCATCAAGGCATACTACATCCGCGGCGACGACAAAGACGGTCTCGGTGTCCTGACAGTAAGACGCGACGTGGGGAAGAAGTACGGCGCTTCGATCGATGAAATATCACGCTTCGAAATGGGCGATGCCATCGGCGTGCTGATAAACGCTACCCCGACTCTGTTCTGGACAATACTCCAAATCTACTCAGACTCTACACTGCTAGCCGAGATCCGAGCCGAGATCGCAGCTTTCATCACGACCGAGTCTCCTGCAGAAGGCCCACGCAAGCATATTCTCGACATCAACACTCTCCAAGACGCCTGTCCACTCTTAGTCTCCACCTACCGCGAAGTGCTCCGGCACCGCACCCAAGCGCCGACGTCGCGTTGGGTGACTCAAGACACCATCCTCGCCGACAGGTATCTGCTCAAGAAAGATTCCATCCTCCTCATTCCCGGTGCACTAATCCACGCAGACCCAGTCTGGGGTCCCGACGCCAAAGAATTCAACCCCCGCCGCTTCATGGGCAAGCCCGATATCAAAGCCGGAGCGAACCGGACGTGGGGCGGAGGGCAGACACTGTGTCCAGGCCGATTCTTCGCAACGATGGAGATTACATGTTCCGTCGCCATGATGGTCGCCAGATTTGATCTGCAGCCTGTAGGAAATGGAGGGAGATGGGTTATCCCACAGCAGGATGGGAACAGCGTTGCGAGCTCTATACATCCGCCTAAAACGGACATTAAGGTCACGGTCACGGAAAGGAAGGAATACGCTGGTGATTGCTGGGCGTATAAGTTCGCCGAAGAGACATACTAAGGTCGCAAAGAGTTGGGGAGCTGTGATTCACTGCATTTGAGTTAAAAGCAATGCAGCGCCTCACCAACCCACAGAACCCAAACTGTTCTATAACTTAAAATAAAATGTTCATACCAATTTACAGCAACATCCATAACAACAACTTTACCGTGTGTATCTCAACGCCTCAAACCCCCGGGTCTCCCCGTTAATGCGACTCAGTTCCGCGAATCAAGGCAAATACCTCACCATCACCATCCGCATCGCCATCCGTACCCTGAGCGACGGATGGCGAGATGTGTTTTGGAGCCTGGATGTGTGTGTTTAGGTCTGTGTATCTTCCCATCATCAAGGTTTTTATGGAGTAGTGTTGGTATATTATGACGAAAGGCCGTGAGGATCTGTTGGGGTGTAGATGTATGTGGGTGGGATTGTAAGCTGTGGCATGTTTGGGGGCAATCATGGTGAATGGGGATTGGGGTGGGGATTGGGATGGGTTTTTGTTGGGAGAGAGGTGGCTATGATGGGTCGGTGGGGATGGTGATGGTATGATGTTTCGTTGGGATTTGGCTTTGTTCTTCTGATTTGAGGGAGGGGCTTGTATTGCGTTTTTCTTTGGTGAGTTATTAGGCAACGAATGTCAATCTCTAAATGGCGACTCCCATCTGTAGCAATAGTTTAGCTAGTAATCCACATCTTCCCATATCACAAGTAAAAAAAGCATTAATTCGAATTACTCTTTGCAAGCACTCCTTCATCGGCTACATTTCACGCATGACATAGTTCAAAACAAAGGAGCTTTTTCAGACGTGAAGATTTGGTGATTGGAAATGGAGTAGAGTGTGAAATACTTGTGTACTAAGAACAAAAGCCATGGCATATGCGATGCAATGCTGGCATCTACCATCAATCTATCCCTTGGGTCCAGTCTCATGATTTTGTAAATGGACTTTCGATTTGGATCCGAAAGCTCTTGGTCACTGAATATCAAGAAGGAGTTCCGTAACTTATTGTCAAGATATGGAGTGATGACTGTACCTATAATCACATGACTTTCCTCATCAGCGATCTTCATAAGCTCCGTTTGATCGGGCCGAAGATACTGACTTGTTTGACAAGCACCATTACAGGCAAATCTCCACTATCAAGATCGACGTCAGTAGGTGGGAAGATGTGCCAATCCTTGCCCCAGATGAGACTAATGATCTAGTTGGCGTCAGTGACGCATGGCGCTCTGTCTTGGAGAATTAGCAACTGAAGTGGCTCCAGGAGACCAAATATCCATTGAGATCTTCCAGCGTAAACCGAGCATTGCTCCCAGGCTTCTGAAAATCGTAGCGCCGATGATGTGGCATCCTGCTGATGGATCCGCATTGGGCTTAGGAATATACACAGTCGGCCAGCAGAAGCTCGCTGGACCAGGCTGGGCCGTCATTGTAATTTAGGATAATATTGTCAGGCTTGATGTCTGTAGATTGATTATCACGGAGGGTTGCAGCAGTCCGTTCTAGAAATAACTACCAGTGTGCATGGAACCCTGTCTGTTGAGCGCTTCAAGCACTTGCCGCGCGACAATTTTGATGTCAGACTCTTCCAAAGTGTTGGAGTTAGAGGCGTCCAACAGATTGTCGTCTAGGTGCTTGAGTATCAAAGTCGATGGCCTGTCAGGAATCAATCATGTGGCGGATAGAGGCATGTCCATGGGCAGGTTCTAGGACGTGACCCCCTTTTCGCAGACTGGCCTTTGGAGCCGGTTTCACCACAACTTTTGTAGGCTCCGCATCACTACTTCAGCGTTGGTCACGCCCAAGCGTAAATAGGCAAAGCAGTCTTCCTAAAATAGCGGTCCAGACATTCCGATGAAGCTGTCCGGCGAATTTATGTGCCAAGCTTGCCTTGCAACCGTTGGTCTCCTTCGATCTTCAGATTAGCCATCGCAGCTAGCAATCTCGGGTTTGATCTCATCTGAGAGGAGATGTTGAAGAGAGTATAGTCATGGTGGCGAGCGGAACATTCGAGAGTCAAAGCAGACGGATGCGTGCGGCAGATTTATGTGATGAGTTTAAGGTTTTGTGCTCCGAATAATGATTATTGCAATATGAAAATATGGAGACTATTACTCATGGAACTCCCCTCATCAAAATACGAGGCGTGGTAAGAGCACCCATAACCAAGCTGCTGCATCAAGGCAACCATAATGTGTGGACTAACTTGGCTGACATGATTGCATCAAATGTAAACTTTAGCCACGTAATGTTAGGCCAATGTTTGCTTTCAACAGACCTCCAGGCAAGAAGACCATCAGTGGTGTTGTGCGGTTTTGAGAGCAGTCAAACTTATACCCTGTAAGACTTTGGGACCCTGCTTCGCCCTACCCATGATCCACGAAGTTTGCAGCTTCGATGCTCCAATGCTGGTGTACAATGGCAATTCCCCTACCAAGGAGCCTGTTCGTTGGCAACACCCCCAACCGAGCCGTCCAAAACATTGGCAATCTTCCGCGCTGTCCTTATTGCTAGTGACTGTAGCCCCAATATAACGCAAAGTGCAGAAAGAATTCTCCGGGGAGGTAGGATCCGTAGGGTCCTTGGAGCGGCATAGATAATCCTTGACGGACACTGTTAGCATCGAAAGGCCTTGGGGTACCGAATCATGCACCATTAGTAGGAATGCGGATAGCGGCACATTTCTCGAGGAGGGAACCGTAGTTCCAGCCCTCAGCATCTCCCTAGTCGGTAGCCAATTGTTCAACCAACCTCAACGCTGCCTTCAGGAACACCCTGGCGACTTGTCAACCGTCTCGCGAAGAATCGCATGATCGGCAGCATCTCGTCCCGATCTCGAGGCATGCCATCCCCTGCTCTGTTCCATTTATGGTACTCCACATTCTGAAAGCAGCTCTTCAGCTTATCCAAGCTTGTACGGGTGACTAGAGTATCTGATTGGCCGCCAAGCACCAAGACTGGGGTCTTGACCTCTTTGATAGAGGTACTAGACACTGGCAGAGAGCCACCGATGGAGACGATGCCTCCTAATTCCTGTTCAGCCATGGATACTACAGTAGCCAGCGCCGCCATTGCACCTTGGCCAAAGCCGAAGAGCATGATCTCCCTGTATTTGTATCCGCATTTGTTGACCAGTACTTCTTCAATGATGTCCTGCTTTAAGGCCTTGACTGCCTTCGTAAACCCAGTATCGAAATTCATCTGGCCCGAAGCCGAATCAAATTGTATGTCATCGCCCCAGTGAAAGCCACCTAGGTCGAAGGGGAGAGGGGTCGGAGCTTGGAGGGAGATGCACGTTGTCTCGGGCAGGGAGAGCTGTTTGCCAAGGTTTGTGAAAGAGTTCAAAGTGTCTCCCAGACCGTGAAGGGGAAGGAGCACGTTGGTGGGTTGGGGTGATGAGGCCGGTGGAGGGGTGATAGTGAGCTGGAGAGACGAAGGGAAATCGGCAATGGTAGGGGGGCCAGTGGGCATGCTGACATGCGTTAGTACGCCATCCTCGATTGCATTGATGTTTGACGTTGACGCAGCGTGTGTATCGCTAGCATAATCAAAGGTCGAATCTATTTTGCTGGATGATACCGCGGCGTTACAGACCTAATTATAGATCCAGGAACAAGATCTGGCGTCCAAGTCTAGATTTCGCCAAGATGTTGGCGCAGGTGGCATGTCTGGACTTGGACCGCTAATGTCCAATCGGTCATTGCACATTGCCATGTATTCTACCGCTCAAGAATCCCATGCTTGCTAGTGCGAGGCTGTCACTTGAGCAAGTGTGAAGCAAGTGGATCCCAATGGTGTTTCGCAGATGCAATCCCATTCCCCGATGTCTATGTTTTGCCCAGCTCAACGTCACTTTGCAGGTTATGTAGCGCTTTGATGTTGCATGGCGACAAGAGCAGGGCAATGAATGTCTTCCTCCACTGTTTATTTTTGACTGTTTCAGTTCAGCGGCCGTGGTTGGGTGGCGTTGGCGTTGACATTGGTGCGGGGCAGTTGGTGGGGGTGTGAATGAAGGAACGAACGCACTATATATTACCTAACCTCTCTCATTCAACTCCTCTCTTCCCCTTCTTCTCTACCACCCATCTTCACCTTCAACCACATATCAACAGACCCCATACTTTATAACTAACCTATTCCTCTATAAACATCAACAATCATGTTCGGCTGGGGTACGTCTACCCTCCCTTTGCCAACTCTTGACCCCTCCCCAGCTGTACTACCTTGGTTTTTACTCCTGCTGACGATTCTCCCTTAACAGATGACGCTCAGAACGACCATCAGGAGGTCTACGACAACGATGGAGGCTACAACGAGCCAAAGAATGAAGGCAAATTGTCCCATGAGCTCATTGCGGGCGCCGCCTCCTTCGAAGGCATGAAGCTCTTCGAAGACAACCAACGCAAACAGGGTACGCGTCATGACAGATGGGAACCATTAGCCAATCAGCTCACAGAAATTCAGGCAAGCCTGTCTCCCACGCATTCGCCAAAGAGCTTCTTGCTGGCTTCGCTGGCGGTGAAGTCGACAAGCTCGCCGAGACTCACGGTGAGTGAGAATGATCGGCCATCGACATCTAATGTTCTGACACACGGCAGGCATGAACGAATACGACAAGATGCGTGCCCATCATCAAGCCAAGGAGCGCGCCGAGAACCTGTACGACCAGCATTATGGCGGCAATGATCAATACGATCCCAACCAACAAGAACCTCCTAAGCATTATGGATACCGCGGTGAGGGACGCTACGGAGGCAACGAAGGCGGATACGGAGGCAATCGGGGTGGAGGAGACTCGGGCTATTGAGCTATTCCGGCATTGACAGCTGGAGTCCTCACAGATCATACCCAACAGCGATGACTGTTTGACCTCAAATACATGGCGATGCTTGATAGATTAGCATGCAAAAGCAATGAAGTATGACACACATATGGTCTCGACAACGGCTCGTCATGGAATTGTGGATTACTTAACGCTGGGATCGCCATCATAATCGTTATATGCTGGAACAAGTCCAGTCATTTATTACAATACCGGCTCAGCAGTACATGAAATGGATATCATATCGAGCAGGATTACTTCTTATCCGAGACCTTCTTGTGCGCTGATGCTGTTCAATATCTTCCTTCACTCACGCAAGGGGCTCTGCTCTATCCCATGCCAAACAGTAGCCTGGCCGACATTCTCCTGCGAGCTCAAGCTGATGTGTCCATGACGGCTGACTACAACAGAACCCTGCGATCGCATCCTACGCTGGCCCAGGCCTGTGCCTACATCTAGAATTGTGGAATAGTGGAGCTCGAATGAGTACGCATACATGTGGCTTCGAGGACCTCATCGCTTCGTGGGGGGGTGGTTGGGGGTAGCGGGGTAGGGTGGAAGGGTATAGCGGTCGATGCGATGGAGTGGTTGAGAGGGAATGACGAGGGGGAGGCATGGGATTGCGTAGGGAGGCTACATGTGAGGAGGAAGAGGAGGAAGAGTTGAAGGATAGGATGGGTGATTGGATGGTATTGAGGGCTGTGGGATGACGATGAGGATGAGGAGGGATTTGTTTATACGACGGTGGAAAATAACATGGCCGCTTGGAAAGGAGCATTGAGGAGGAGTGCAACGAAGGACCACGACATTCCACTGTAATCGCAACGATATCTGACATTTCGCCTTCGCTAGCATCAGACCACATGAACTCCCCCCTTGTTTCCCCAAACCCAGCCTGCGTTGATTCATCAACTATAGCTATGTTGATGGTTCAAGATCCCGGACTTGTCGTCCCAGTGCAGTCAAGCGTGGCAAAGGCGTATATATATATATGTGATAGTGTAATCCGATGCCTGACGCCAATTTGCCACAATTTCTATTTAGCGGGGTTCGTATACATGTTGTGTCAAGGGGGGTTACCTGGTGGGTGGATCGGGCATTACCCGGAAAGTAATCGATACCCTTAGCCATCCACTCGAACGGACGACCGTACATTACGGTATTCCCAGAACATACTCTACTATCCTTTCATCAGCCCATTCATGCGCGCTGAATATGAAATTGTTGATTCCACTTCAGTCCTATGGTCCGCTTTTGAGGAAATACCCACGATAACTTTTTCATAATGTCGAAAGCCCTGGGCGGAAAAGGTATAGACCAGATTCTATGCAAGATGTGGCCAAAATTTCTGCCAGTTCACGGTTGCATAAGCGCTCGCCGGCATAGACCTTAGCTCGATGATATCGGCGACGAAGACGTAGGTACGAGCATGACAGTAGAAGACGGCCGTAACGTAAATAGGTAGAAGGAGTTTTAAAGGGATATAAAATTCAGGATCTTTCGTAGCTGAATTGTTTCTGACGTGATCCAGCGCACGATTCAGCTTTTGCAACATTTGTCTACCCGTTCTTGGTTTCTCCGTTTGGAGGATCCGCCCAAAGAGTTTCGTCTTAAAGCCTTCTGGGACGGGGTGTTTGTTCCAGAACGTTGTCAGCTCAAGGGCGATCAAGAGGGCTGTAACGGATCCCACCATGGTACCGCAGGCTGCACGCCAAAGAGTTTGCTCTACCGAGGTGAGAAATGGGTGTTCCCAGCCAGCAAACAAGACAGCCAAATAGACGTATGCCAGCAACCCAATTGTCCATTGATTCCCTCTTGAAACCACTTTTACTTGGGTATCTTCAATACGATCGATTGGCCTGACATCTGAACCGAATGAAAGACGCATGTTGCGAAGTATGTTCACGAAATTCGACCAACACTTGGACCACCACCATTCTTCGCGGTTCACGAAGTCTAGTGGAGTGCGGTTCCATGCAGTGAGTGTCTGGTTTTCCGCTTGTAGGATGTTGGAAATGCTGATATCGCTATCAATATTCACCGACAGAAAGACATCAGCCGGCTTGCGCCACCAGAAGAATGTTGTCATGGAACTGCAAAGAATGAAAGATACCGTCGTCAGTTCAAAGGTCGTAACTGTCAGCCTTTGAGCCCATCGGCCAATGACATTGACTAAAAACCATAGAATCTGACAGAGCGTGATAGCCCGAAGAAGGCCGTCGGCTTTGTTCTTGTCTTCAATGACTCGCTCGTTAAGGGTTGGTAGATCCATATGCCCATTGGAAACGAGGTAGTGGATCTGTTTGGCATCTAAGGGAAACGCCACACAATCTCTTGTGCGGAGCCTGAAACCACCCGACTCTGCGAAGAACGCCTCTTTCATGGTCCATTTTCTCATTGAGCGGCTCTCTGAGATCAGACCGGTGCAGGTAAATATACCTCCAATCCTTTCCAATACTTGATGGGAGAACATATAATTGTCATATATGTTGTGCATCCATCTGAGCATGTGTTACCTCTGCATATATCAAGTAGAATGCAAAGAAAGCCCATAGCTCTTAAGTATCCTCCCGAGGCATCATAAGGGAACAAGATCAGTGCGGCCTTGCATTATCGCTCACATACTCCTCATGGAGGCACAGGTTTCCCCAGAGTAGTTTACCCCCAACACGTGATCTGCATTATCGTACAATGTCATTATCTCAGCAAGCTCAGACCCTAGCCGGATATAGATTGTAAGATACCCGAAATAATGAGTAGAGCCAGGTACGGAGGTGTATCCACACTGGCGGGAAAGCAGCGTACAAGAGTCGTGACAACTGCCAGAACGCGGCAGCAGGAAACGGAGGGCGGCAAGCTCACGGCTAACCAGATGCGGCAGGCTTTCTGTTGTACCGCAAAGGGTAATTCACCTGCACACAGACTAAAGTACCTACTTTACGCGTTGAATCGAGTGCTCCGCAAACTTCCTGGGGAAGCTGCACGTGCTTCGGGTCCAAGCGGAGAGCCGTCGCGCCAACGTCAATGCCGTCTGCCAACATAAAAGTTTAAATTTCTTTTGAAGGATTGTTATGCGACCTTAGAGCATCAACGAATTCGGCATCTTGCGCTTCTCACCTCACATTTCTTACGTACTGGCTTCTCTGCTGGCCACTGCTGCCTCCCTCGACTCATTGTCTGTGGTATCAATCCACTCTTGCCTGCACCTCTCCTACCGCAATGCTTTCTGAAGGACCTTCTCGACGCTGTTCTACTAGCAATGAAGTTCGCCAAGTAAGCATCATAGTCCATCTTTCTCCCCTTACCTGCTACCGCCCGCTGACCAAGTCTTAGAGAGCTGGAGCAAGATCTGGTCCCGGAATGGAGGGCGAAATACTTCGATTACAAGGTCTGTGCAATTCAAATGGCCCGCGTAGGACAAGTTTGACTGACCAATTGGGTGGACCGATAGACTGGCAAGAAAAAAGTCAAAGGGGTAGCTCGCGCCCTGAAGAATGTCAATCGAACCCCCCAAACTCCTGGACGCCAGCTGCCTTCGAACCTGCTCAATAATGCCCTCCAGTCGCCCATTCGTAATCATACTTCGCTACAGCACTCCTCCGCTCAGACCACACCAGATCACCGGGCTTCAGCTCTTACATCATACGGATCAGCCAAACCAACTCTCCAAGGTGGAAGGTCGTCACAACTGGGTGTCCCTTCACCAGGGAATGACAGCTCAGGGGGCCGTCCGGAGGAGGAGGACCAGGATGAGGAGGATGCGTGCTCTCCAATGGTTATACCAAGACGAGCTTCTGCAATTGGGACGGCCAATGAGTCAGATTCACTCTGGGGTAGTGGTGCAGTAACGAATTATGGCAGCATCATACCCACTCCTCCATTCCACGTGCCACTGATGGGCCCGCCCTCGCTCGAATTGCCAGACCCTGCTCTGTCACCCAACGAAGAGCAATTTCCTCGACACAATCGAGCATGGCGACATAGTCGATTCAACCCCAACCCTCATACGACTCCACCTTCTTCCAACAGACTTAATCCTAACCCTGGGGATGCCTACACGGTCGGAACATCTCATACGCCACTAACGTCTTCTCAATTGTTACCAAAACAGCGCAACATCTTCAAGCCGCGGAGGACGTTCTCGACCCCTGGAGGAAGTACGGCTCCTTTACGGCCTAGTCGCCTACGGAGGTTTTTTTCCGCTGCTGGTGGTGACTCGCCTCAACTGAGCGACGTTCCGTTGGAGGCATATAAGGAATACGACATACGTCAAGCGGAGTACTTTTCCTTCCTTGATAAAGAGCTGGATAAAGTCGAGTCTTTCTACAAGATGAAGGAAGCTGAAAATAGCGATAGACTGCAGCTTCTAAGACAGCAGCTCCATGAAATGCGTGATCGCAGATTAGAAGAAGTACGAGCCGAGCAGACGGCGAAGGAAGCAGCAGAAAGGGCGAGGCTTGACCACGAAAGATCCGTAACGGAGGATGGCACTGAACATATTAACGGGGGACATAAGCGAAGTGTGTCTGGCGCCCTGAAGTGGATGCAGCCCATCGAGAACGCCATAGGGGCTCGCAATACGCGCATCGGCAAGGTGACAAAGTCACTTCAGCAATGGGGGTCTCCCCGAGGACCACAAGCGCAGCATTCTGGAGGCGCAAATCCTCCAAGTGGAAATCGACTAGAAGGATGGCGAGACTTTTCGCGTCGACCGACCCAAGATGACGTTCCATACCGTTCTGCAAAGCGGAAGCTCAAGCTTGCTCTACAGGAATTCTACAGAGGTCTTGAGCTGCTGAAGTCCTACGTGTTCCTGAATCGTACCGCGTTCCGCAAAATCAACAAAAAGTACGACAAGGCAATCAAAGCTCGACCGACTGGACGGTACATGTCGGAAAAGGTGAACAAAGCTTGGTTCGTTCAGAGTGAGATTCTCGAAGGCCAGATTGTGGCCGTAGAGGATCTTTACGCAAGGTACTTCGAGCGCGGAAATCACAAGATAGCAGTTGGTAAGCTGAGAAGCAAGAGCGCCAAGGCTGGCGACTTTAGTGGCAGCATATTCCGCAACGGCTTGCTTATTGCAGCTGGACTGGTGTTTGGCGTCCAAGGCCTAGTATACGGCGCCGAAAAGCTGAACGATCCGAATGCTGCTGTGAGGACCCATGCCAGCTATTTACTGCAGGTGAGTGCCTGGTCCTTACAGGGATGTCGGTGGATGATTCACACAATGCAGATCTATGCCGGCTACTTCCTAGGCTTATTCCTGTTCCTGCTGTTTTGCCTGGATTGCAGGATTTGGACGAAGGCGAGAATAAACTATGTCTTTATCTTCGAATTCGATAATAGACATAATCTTGATTGGCATCAGCTCTCCGAGGTAGATTCTGGTTCGAGAAAGCTGAGAAGCTTTACTAATCTGTGTAATAGCTTCCTTGTCTATACCTATTCCTGCTGGGCCTATTCATGTGGCTTAGCTTTCAGCAACATACTACTCATCCAATGTTCCTATACTGGCCTGCTATACTAATTGGATTGACTGTGCTGATACTTTTCTTTCCGGCGCCCATCCTATATCACAGAAGTCGGGAGTGGTGGGCATATTCTAATGTACGTATTCAAGCTACCTCTGAATATTGCATTACTAATGTGGCGTCTAGTTTCGATTACTGCTTGCTGGGCTGTATCCCGTGGAGTTCAGAGACTTTTTTCTTGGTGATATGTACTGCTCGCAGACATATGCCATGGGAGTAAGCGACCCTGACCAAGTACCTCTGAAATGAGCAAACTAATAGGTGAATAGAATGTCGAGCTGTTCTTCTGCCTCTACGCCCAAGACTGGAATAACCCTGGGCGATGCAACTCGACCCACTCGCGGGTTCTCGGCTTCTTTTCGACCGTGCCTGGCATTTGGCGTGCATTGCAGTGTTTGCGACGTTACTATGATACCCGAAATGCGTTTCCTCATTTAGTCAACTGCGGCAAATACAGCTTCACCATCCTTTTCTACATGTCGCTTAGCTTGTACAGAATCGACGAAAGCTACACTCTCAAAGCTCTCTTCATTACATGCGCGACCATCAATTCCATCTACTGCTGTAAGTTATTCACTGTTAGATACTGAGATATCTTGGCCTGACTTCTACAGCTGTGTGGGACCTGGCGATGGACTGGAGTACGCAAAAGCTATCCCGTTCTATGGAAAGCAATTGCTGACAGTATCAGGTCTCTGCAACCCCTACGCCGAACATCCCTTCCTCAGGGACGTGCTTGGATACAAACGCCCTTGGGTATACTACCTCGCCATGATTCTTGACCCCATCCTCCGCTTCAACTGGATATTCTACGCCATCTATGCTGCCGAGCTCCAACACTCTGCTCTTCTCAGCTTCTTCATCGGATTCTCAGAAGTCTGCCGCAGAGGCATGTGGACGCTCTTTCGCGTCGAAAACGAGCACTGTACCAACGTCGGTCGATTCCGAGCGTCTCGAGATGTTCCGCTGCCATACGAAATCGAACCGCCTACACCGTCGACGCCAGAGGAGCCCGACAGCCATGAGGAGAATCCACCAGCTGTCCAGGATCATCTTCCCTCACGCGGCACCTGGCGAAACTCGCCACAAACATTCGATGGTGGCGACGCGTCCACTACCTCCAACCTGGAAGCCCAGCCTCCGTCTGGCTCCCTCCGCCGTCGCGGCACCATAACCGGCACCCCCATGCAGCGTGGCCTTCAACGCGTAGGCACCATCATGGGACAAGCGCACGCTCAAGACTTCGAACGGAAGCGTAGACCTGTCGCCCCCGAGCCAGCGTCGCCGTACCAGGGTGCCAGAACCGCCGACGAGAGCAGCGATGATGAAGATGAAGAGGGCGATGTGGACGTCGACGCTGGCGAGGAGGGCGAGGCGGAAGCGGAGGAGAGGGAGATTGATGAGCAGGATGTGCAAGGGGCGCAGGAGATTTTGAGCAGACATCGGAGTGCTACTAATCAATAACATAAAAGTATTTGGGATGTGGAATGTACATACTGATTTAGCGGAGCTTGAGCAGATCGGAGTGCTACTGTACAATAATACAAAAGTCTTTCGGGATAGGGAATGTATATATTGGTTTGCCGAATTTTGACCATTTATCACTTTGTCAGCCCCCCATGTCCTTTGATAGAACATTGCCTCTGAGGTTGTACAATACTTGGTGCTTAACGCAGAGCGCGAATGCCATACTAGGAGTCTTTATCAGTGTTGTTAGCTTTTTGAGTATGGTGGGTATATGAATAGATGTGGGAGTACTAGCTTACGACTTCCCTTTTCCAGAATTCTAGGAAAAGGGTTTGTGAGGAAAAGTTGCGTGGGGCGTGTATACTAGAGCTGTGGATATATGGGCCTGTTCGCGCTGGAACTGAGGACGAGCGCTGCAGAAATGGGGGATTTGGCGGTATCTACAGGCGCGTTTCTCACTTAGCTCAGATGAATCGATGGCGTTTCAATCGTCGTAAATTTGCTTTCAGACATATAAAGATCCCAGCTGCGCTCCTCTACGGGTAGATCAATGTATTTTCGTCAGTCAGTGCCATAACCTGATCCGCCACCACCTGTCCTCCCACAACAGCCGGACCGCTGACGACCAACTGTCCCATCGGCCTGGAGTCTCCGGCCTTCCGATCTTCGTTGTCTTTCAACTTGATCTCGACACAGCTGAGCGGCGGGCCGAAATGCGAGTTCCCATCTTGCGTCTTTTCGAGATTGCGATAGTCCAGCATGTTCGTCTGACTGACGGCACCGGCGACGTGGGAGTCTGTGAAAGCGTAGATGAGGCGGGCTCCGGTGAAGATTCTGAGGTTGAAGAGCTCGTGGGGAGGAAGGGGGACTGTGGAGGCGGCGGTGCTGTCGTAGGTGTAGATGAGACGTGGGTTGTGTGTGCTGGCGGAGGACTTCGGCATGACGCCTGCTTCCAACGATCGAGATTTCCACCAGTGGCCTATCGCCAGCTGGTTCGTCAGCAGCACCCTTTCTCGGTCTTTGCAGTATGTGGACATCGTTTGGCTGCCGGCGATAACGATGGTAGGCGATATGCCTGCGAAAGCTGCGCCGTAGGGGACATTTGGTCCATTGACGGGAGTCAAAGCGAGCGATGCATTGGAGAAGAGGGCCGCTAGGGTCACCGTGAGGGGATACATTTCGGTAAGGGAGGCGAGAGGGGTGAGGAGATCTGTAGGTCCGAGACGATGGCTGCGTGGGAGGACTGAGATCTGAGAGCCAATGGCAGCGACCAGGTTCTATAGAATCGTTAGTTTAGTCGAGCGAATCTCTGAGTCCAACGCTGAGGTACCTTTTGTGTGAACTCCACAATCTCGAAGCTGTCAAATGCACTCATGCTGTCCTCTTCCACCGTCAACAGGTTCGGCAAGTTGCCACCCGGGATCTCTGTGGGTAGCTCCGAGGAAGCTGAGGCTTTGTCGTCAATGATATCGTTCCAGACTGCTATGTCTGCTTTTCCCCCTTCACCTTCGGGCACCTCATTCCAGTCCATATGCCGACTGGTACGCTCGACCACCCATACCACTTGCTTGAGCCCCGGGTATTTACGAAGTAGTCCCTTCAGAGGTACAGCACCAGCGGGTGCGACCAGCACGTCTGCCTTAGACTCCGCCAACATACCTGCGAGCGTATCGACAGACTGTTGATCTTGAGGTACAAGGATTGGGGTGAGACCGTAGAAAGCAGCCGCTACTCGCTAGTCAGTGTAGTAAAGCGGAAACGCTCTCAGGGTGCATACCAAACAACGTGACAAGCCATTCGACAGAATTTGGCAGATATATGGCGACTCGACTACCTCCATAACTTTGTATGTGCTGACCCACCGCGTTAAGCTCAGCAGTCAACTTCTCAAAGCTGTATTCAATGACCTCCTCTTTCCCCAAGACCGAAACCACTTTGCCTGTTTTGCCCGTAGGTTTGCCATCACTGCCCACCGGCCCCGACATCGCTCGTTTCCAGACATCCCTCAGATCTCCATCTCTGCCACTCGTCCACTTCGGCGCTTCCGGATCTTTCACGTTCAGCCCGGTCTTCAAAGGGTATCCATAGGGTGTCTCTAGGCAGCGAAAGGTGGCTGATTCACCTGGTTGCCGGACGGGTGACGCGCTCGATTGTCGGCCTAGGAGTATAGGATGGGTATCGGGTTCTGGAGTGAAGAAGAGGGGATAGAGGAGGTATGTGACGAGGACTAGGATGAGAATGGTGCTGTAGATATCCCAGCCTTTGAGAACATGCTCGAGCTGGGAATCGAGCCGCTGAAACAAGCTGATGTCAGTTGCCATGGCGTCTGATACTATCGTGATGCCGCTTTCATTGCGTTCGAAAGAGATAGCGAGAGTGGAGGATCAGGTTCAGCCCTGTGGCTTGGCAGATGTTTCGGAGGGTTTTCTTATAGAACTACGCCTCGTACGCTTGTCCCTTCCTTTCTACCATGCTCTGCCAACACCTGTCAACAAGTAGACCTCTCACGATCTGGTGAAAAGCCGCTGGTACCAAAGGCCAGACCTGGAATTACCGACGGCTAAGGATGTCATACAAGACTGTGGGCGATCGCAGCATGAACTGACTCGGATTGACACCGATATCACTGTGGTCTTCCTTCGTGTCGTCCAAGGCCGAAGGGTGAGACGTTGGATCCTGCGTCCCAACGATGTCTTATGCATGCTACGATCTCTCATGGTTCCATTGCCCTACCTGATCAATATTCGGGATTTCGAGCTACATCGTATATCGCTTGATTCGTTCCAGAAAACGCACTCACGATTATTAGACCACCAAACAACGAGAGACAAGCGGCATTGAATCTCAGCATCCCGTGTCATGTGGACTCCTTTCCCCACATGCGCATCGGAACTCGATTCGCTTCTCCAGTATAGTGGTGCGCGACACAAAGTGAGTGGGATAAACCACACCCGCATTATCGCGACAGGCAGATCAATTGTTCCGAGAAAACGAACCCCATGATGATCATCCCAGGTATCTTCTTGATATATCGGCCACTGTCGTGTCGTGACTTTATCAGTTGTACTCCAGGTGATCTATAGCGACCTCTTTGTATCTCGACGAAATGTTATATACTGCGCACTTGCCTAATTACTTAATCCTAGCTTTTGGTGCTTTGCTTGCCAAATCAATTCCCATCGCGGCCCCAGATCGAACAGTCTTGACTCTTTCACCGCCGATATGTGTGAATGGCAGTGAATTCCCTGAATGGAGCGGAAGATCAGGCCCCATCGTCGTCAACGACTGTTCTAAAGCCATGGATCTACTTGTACAGAGAGTTCAAGAGAACCTCTATACTTATTATGAATTCTACTCATCGCCACTGTTGCCTTCGCCATTCAATGGGTACCCTCTCCCTCAAGGGGCCGGTTATCGTTGGTGTTCCATACCATATGATTTTTCATTGACGGAGACCCCATGCTAAACATTTGATAGGGGGGTGTTCGGTCGTTGTCAGAATGACACGAGATTTCTTGACTCATGTGCTGCCTACGGAGACTGGTGGCTTTCTCGACACATTCGGTCGGGAGGTAATTCAAATCCACACGTGGAGGTGAGTTGCCTTGCAATACTGTCTTTCTGATCATGATCGTTTAGCAATACATCATTCGGGCCTGTCTACGCTAGGCGCCGCTCGAATGAATCCTGCATTGTACTGCTCGCTGTATTCTGCAATAGTAATACTGACACTGAATAGCGCAATACTGAGCAAAATGGCAAGCCTGTTCTTTGACTGCGTGGCCCAGCATCACCTTTCTGGATACGTTTTGGAAACGGAAAACATCGCCATTGCGTTTTGGCCTAGGACCAGCATAATGGAAGAACAGTATGGACATCGTGCGTCTGCTGCCTTGACTTTTTCAAATTCTACAGCTCTTTCCTCGAGTTAGAGTGTGCTCCCCGATCAAGGAGGGACGCCTCCAAAGACACGAGTCCCACTAGTGATGAGACGGGTCCCATAGCCTGGGTACGTGTACAGTTCAGCGGCAGTTCCGATTGACGGGCCGCCCACATCATCAAGTGTCTGTATCCGACAGAAAAAACCGATTGTCTATACACGCGATCCCATTCCATTTAGACAGGCACCCGCTCAAAGATAATCATTTATTCCCTATCTCATTCGTCGTGCATCCGGATATCGTACTGTGAATCGAGGCAAACTACACGCAGAACGCCAGGATGCAAGACACTTTGGCTAAGTCCCAAAAGATTGTCCTCTTTGATATTTGGCCTCTACAGAACGCTGTGCCCAGTGCTCCCTCTTCCGACAACAGAACAAGCCCTTGGGTTGAGTAACCTGAGGTAGGCTATCTCTATCTTTGATCTGCTGCGATTTCGGTTAACCGCATCCAACATGTCGCAAGTGCGTGTAATTGTGAGCCTGGCAGCTACTTCGTCGTTTTCATCCTTAGTCGGTTTGGATAGAATTGTGTATTGCAATCATAGTTCTTGGCACCTGCTCCAAGATTATTTCTACCATATCTAGCTACCACTATAGTGCGTCCAGTACAGTAAAAGCATCATCCTGGCCACAATCCAATCATGCAAATGTGGACTTCGTCCGCCATACACGGTGCATCGGATGCCTCGCTCGCTCTCTTCCCGTATCGATAGGACTTCGGCTGTGAACTCGCCGGCATCGCTTGAATACTATCTCTGACCCCTCGAAGCCTACCCCGCCACTTCTCCACGCCCCCTGGCCTAAGCATCTCCAATCCATCCAACCCCTGCTGCTGAACAGCAGCATGCCACAACTTCTGGCGCCACTCATCCTCAAAGTCCGGTCCAATGCAGAGCCGAACCCCTTCCCACGCTTCGCGCCACGTACGACAATTCAAAATATGATCCAAGCCGACCTGGTCAGCCGTGAGATCTTTAGCATGGTCCATACGGGCGATGTCTGCCCGTTGCGGCTCGGTGAACTCTTCGATCTCGGCAGGAGTCGTACAATCGATTCGTTTGCACGGCGTATACGGTCCCACAGGAAGTACCTGCAGCGCTCTATTATCATCTGGGCCTCCGTCATATCCGTGCCAGCACATATAATCTGGGATGCAATATATAATATAATCCAGTCGCATATCGAGATCAAAACCAGGCGTGGCCGCGTCGGGCGTCACGATCGCGTCCATGGTCGAGCAGAACAGCTCACCGTAGATGATGATTTGCAACAGCGATCGCTCGGCCTCGATCATAATCGTATTTGCATCTGAACGGCCTCCGTCCCAGAAGTCGGGCACGTCGTACCATTGCTTGCCGGCGCAGCGATCTATCATGTCGCTTGCGGGGTTGATTATGGAGAAGCGGCTGGCGTGTAGCCGGCGTATGTCTTCCATGGTCAAACCGGCTTTTGAGATGCAAAGTTCTAGGAGGCTGTCCATACCCCCGTAAAAGGCTTGACGTAGGTCTGTGTAGTTTTCGGCGCTTAGGAGGGCCCAGTGGCTGATTTGACGTGCGGTGGCTGCTACGAGGAAGTGGGGGGAAGGACGAAAGAAGACGCGTGCGGATGCTGCGGCTAGATGGAGAATGATATTCGGGGAAGTTCCGGTCAGCACCTTGTGGAATGTGCGGCATGAGGAGGATAGGTTGACGAAATCTTCAATGTTGTGAAGATGCTGGGGAAGTACGAGCAGCAGCTCCGTGGGGAGGTCTGTTAGCCCCATGCTGAAAGATAAATTGCAAACGATGGAGTTGATTTCGGAATTTAGACGAGTTTTGATGTATTTATATCTTGGAAGGATTCCCTGCAATGAGTCATAGGGTACGCTACTTCTCCGCTTTGTTAGCCTTGCCACAAGTGGGCACGGAGCGAGATTGGCAGACGATGAGAATGCTGATTGCGGCTCCTTCGCCCAAGCTGCGAATGAAAACCTGATGGTGGGTCGGGTCGTTGGTCGTCATCCCAGCTGGACGTATGATACTTAATGAAGCCCTAACCCTGGTCAGCCTCAGCCCTGTAATGCTTGGCATGGACTTCGAACACCCTACGTCTCCATTGATGAACAAACTGCACCAGCTGTTTCAATACATTCCAATACCTTTGCGTTCCTGCAAGTCCCACCAAAGAACAGATGACTGGTAAATATGGCGAGAAGGAAGATCACGAATGCAGCTGCCCAGGCCTGCCGACTGAGCTAGGAGGAACCAGCTCTGATCAACCCAAACCTGACTCACCCACCCACTCTACAACATCAATTTTTGCGTAGCCCAGAGTTCAGAACCTTGTCAAAACAAGACCTGTCTCTAAGTTCCGAGGACCAGTGCAGCCATAGGTCAACCGCCTTCGGAATGCTCGCAAGCTGCATGCATGCTCCCGGCATAGAAATATATGCAGATCCGAGTTTAACCAGGACCTCTGTATCGCGGTGGCCCATCGCTTGCTCGCACACATATATCTACGCTACCAACTACGCCCTTGTTTACCAGCTTCTAGATCATGACGTTACTCTCGCAACCACGGCCATAGCCGTACCCTCCTATCAGAGACGAACCAATCAGCGACGCTTTATGTAGCACGATCACGTCAATTACACACAGCGTTCGTGAAAGCATTTTGCTTGAAAGAGGTTCTCCCATATCTATCAATGTGTCTGCAGGGGGAAGCCGAAAGGTTCCACACCATTCGTCTGGGTTTACGCATAGGCCACGTGATGTGCTGTACTCGGCACAACTCCTCCTCACCAATCACCTCCGGAAATATATCGTGATCTGTACGATGACAGCGATTGAATGCAATACACCCAATGGAGCTGGTTGGATACATCAGTCCAATGCTGTAGCGTATGGCGTCATTACTTAGGTGAGAACCAATCTGGCAGATACTCGCTATATCAAGGGTCAAGGTTTCCCGAATTCACCAGGTACTCGAGGATGCTCTACCAAATCATTTCTTCGAAGGGACCACGGCATCACTCAGTCACGAAATTGAAAGCATACTTTCGATACCTGCGATGCATGTCGGCCAACCCAAACCGTGAATATAATGACAGAATGGCCTCTACCGGGCATGAAGATTCTTCGTGCCCTGTTCAGAGTCCAGATATTCGGAGGCGCCATAAGCTTGGAGAGTATCACATTGACACGCTTGTGGACACACGTCATGCGTTACCCGTAGGGTTGGCTAGAGGCAATCACCAATCCCCTAACCAGCATTCTGTCTCCATCCACTGAGATGTAGAGCTCAACTTATCTGATCAATGGAATTCGGAAACACTCCAGTCCTATGACGGTCCGCCACGTTGAAGCTTACGTAGCCAGACGCCGATGAGACAGCCCAGCAAGTGTTTTGTTGACGATGACGGCCATCACTGATATCTTAGCCTTTGTGACCTGGAGCGGCGTTTGGTTTGAATCATACTGAAAGGTGTTGAAGTGGTGCTGCAGGCTAGCCACCAAGACAGGGGCAGCCAATGGGGTGCGATCCCTGGCAATGTTGCGCATCACGGCTCCCAGTACTGGGGCTTTCCGCCTCGAGTACTGTATCGAATGTGCTTTACCTACACTCTGCTATACGACATTAATGATTCCTTTACTGAAAGGAATGTTAGTAGATCCTGCATTGTTCAGCACTAGGGGGGGGATGCTAGCTCAATCGACATCACTTCTCTAATAACTAGCTTGGCTGCTCCTGCTAATGATGCGATCCCGTTACAGACTTCTCCATGGAGAAGTCTTTCACGGAGAGGAGTCAATTGCTATAGAGAACTCAAAACGAGTAATTGGAAAGTTGCGGTCACCTCTATTGGCATTTTGTTGATACCCGGCGTCAAGCAGCAAGCTTCGCAAACCTGTCACAAAGAGCTAAACGGAAGTCTAAGGGATGCTGTTCGAAGGGAGATTTTACTCATCTCAAGGTAGTGTTGCAGTTGTTGCCGGGCATAAATTGACTACTCATTCGGCTTAAAGCTAATGAAGTCACGCACATTCATCTTGATGGAGGAACCCAATTTACTTGGGTCTGCATGTCACGTATTTCTGGAACACTGGATGGCACCTACTTGTATACAAGCGGTACACACGATGTTGTCATGTGTATCTTACAACGGCACTCCAGCTCCAGAATTCATGGCGCTTCCTTCTTGAGCTCAACAGTAAGCTTTCGATTGACTCCTGGAAGCTTCATTCAGCTTCTGGGTCCGTAGATACGTCGAGAGCTCTTGGAGTAGGAGGTGAGCAGCAGAGACTTACCAAGAAAACCAGCCAGACCAGTCCCCCCAAACCGCGCACACTTTCCATCAAGCGCAACGGCAGCTTGCCAGATATCATACCAGGACGCCGTCTCTTCCGGAGCCGTAATGTCAACCGTGATGCTGCATTCACCGCCGACATCATAGAAGGTACGTGGAAGTCTCTCCGCAGACGGTTCAGCTGCCCCAGCGACCGCAAAGTGCGACTGCTCTGTTGACGCTAGCATATCCTGTAGAATATTAAGGCAACCCCGCGAAGTAGGCCGTTTGGCCGCTGGCTGGTTTTGACATCGAATGATTGGGCTGGACGTGTATCCTCGCATGACAAGTTGCATGTTCTCTTCCACACCCATGTTGAATGCCTCGCCAGCCCAGGGTGGGGCCTCGGCCTCTACGCATTCGGAAAGTATAATGCGGGCTGCTGCATAGAGATTTGCATATCTCGCGTGGGTGATCGGAGCGCCCGTCTGAGTGAGATCGATGATGCATTTTCCGTCGGCTATTTGGAGTATTAGCTTTTGCTTGCTCTACGTGTCTGGAATACTCGCAGCTTATCCACCGAATCGGGAGTTTCCAATCTGGATGGAGGCCAGCTACATGGCGCGGCCCGTATGTGTATGTGGGGTCCTGCATCGCCAATGCAGGATTCATGGGCATTTGAGCGAAGGCATCCTGGCAGCTTGAGATTTCTGGAGGCGTGAGCTGTTGTGGGGTTCGGCAGATGACTTCTTGCCCTTCCAACATGGAAGCGTTCAGACGCGAGCCTAGATCGCTACTGGCGGTTATATTTAGTGTAGAAAGCGTTGACACATTGAAAGGTGACGGTATCAATGAGGATCCAGCTGGCTGGTACAAAGACGCCGGGCCTTGTGGTGAGTTCACTATTGCCACTGACAATCCGAGAGTGGCGAATGATAAAGAAGACATAGTAAAAACGCGTACTGAAAACATGATTCAGGCTGGGCGCGATTGCTGTGTCAATAGACACAACGGACGAAGGAGATCAGCGTAAGTCGGCTGGCTTGTTCACAGCTTGAAGTCAAAGTTTGCCGTCACTCATGTATAAGAACGTTGTCGGGAATGCGCTTCAATTATAAGCTTCTTGCGCGACTAGCGATCTACCGTCAGCCGACTGGACGTGCGTAGACTAGGATGTCTGTATTCAAAGACTGAAGTCGCGGCAACAGGTGCTCTGGGTGTCTACTGAGCACATGGAGTATCACGAAAGTATGTTAGGTATTGTATTACATCATGGCGAGTGTCTCTCCTTATGAACGATCTTAAATTCTCACCGTCCTCGGGGAGCGACGTATCTGGTATTCGGAAAGAAAAGCCAACAGACAAAGCTCCGGCAAGAGTACGAAAGCACTGACTTAACAGAGAAAAGACCTGCAGATGTATATGCAGAGAATGATTTGAAAATTGGCGCTGTACGCTCGACCGGTCTGTGCCCTGGAAGAGAGCTGAAGGCGATCACTAGGTACCTTCAAGAGGGCGCAGATTTGACACGCTCGTTGCTACTTTCGTAGATGAAGATTGTGATCCTAATGAGTTGAAAGGTATCAATAGGACACTTCATCATAACAACGTCAGAAATCAGGCTAGCACTATACACGGCGGACACCAAGGCCGAGGTCTTATTCAGCGTCTCTGCACGTTCCCGCGACATTCTTACTTTTTGGTGTGCAAGAGCCGGTGGTATAAGTCACTGCCGGTGGTCTTGCTTCTGTGCGCAGCCTCTCACACCACCAAATACACGGAAAATCCGGAAAGATCGAGAGCCCATTGAATGCTCCTCCAAGTTAGCCTAAGGCCCAGTTCATAGCATATTGACCCGAGTCTGCATGAAGTATATCGTTGGAGCGACGGCGACTTGGTCTTACCTAAAGGTACTTTACCTTTCCTGCATCCTACTAGTACGCAGTGTTCAGGCTGTGCTCACAAACATGCAGCGGCGATCTCACGGGTTCCGTGCTGGCGGCCTATCAATGCATGCATACAATTGCACCCGAGATAACCTCGAAAAGTTCCAAGGCTACAGCCCGATGAGCCCCACCACCCTGCATCAGCTGTACAGCCTTGTCAGTCGTCTACGGAATTGGGGCTGCGAAATGCCAGTTGTAGTCGTTAACTTCGATTGAGAACTTGCGATTTGATGTGTTGATCACTGCGTATGTGGCGCAGTCTCAGATGCATTTGCTTGCGTAGCTGAGCTCGAGTGCTTGTAATCTAAAGTTCCTGTTCTCGGAGCTCACGAAAACATCGTAACAAGGCTGTAGGTACGGCTTATCGAGACCCTCGGTTACGCGCATTCGAAGAAGGGATAGAGGCGAAGCTGGAAGAATTTCTCAAAAGTATTGGCATGGAGATCGGAAGGCCGGTAGTAGTTCCTTTGTGCTTCCTCTAAATCAGCCAGAGACCTCTTCGAAAGCTTCGGAACTCATTATTTCGGATGCTGCAGGTGTAAGCGACGAAAGACTCGGTGTAACCCAGGTCTTCCTCGATGCCCACCTTGGGTGAGGGTCAAGATGGTCTGAGAGGAATTTGATGCAGTACGCTTTCTGAGCACTGTCTATCGGGGCACTGTCACTGATAATTGTGCAGGTTGAGGGCGAGATGGAAGCGCCAACCTGTAACCATTGATAACTGGAGTCCCTCGTATCGAGAACGCGAAGCCATAGCCCATCTCGTTATGCAAGAGCATAAGATATTATCGACATCCGACGGAACTGAGAAGCAGGACGAGCCAGAAAACTCTATGAGAGCTCCAAGAAAAGCTGGGACAGGAATGGACGCTTGTATCGATTCTCAGTCTTTCCCTAACGACAGCGCCCCATCATATTCGGTTTGCTCCTGTGGAGAAGTCTTTGTTGGGTCCCCAGACCTGGAGCATCACGCCAAGAGGTATCAGCATACGCAAGTCTATCACTGTGCTTTGCATGGGTGTGGATTCAGTAGTCACAGGAAAGACAACCTGCGGTCACATCATCAGGCTCGCCATGGCTTTGCCCCACCCAAGGAAACAAGCCCGAAGCCCAAGAAAGAAAACCCAAGGGCGGAGAAATGTGAGCCTAAGCTGGGATCATGTGTCCAAGAAGAGAGTGATGAGATGGTGGAGGTGATTCCGCGTACTATTCTTGATTGGGAGTCAAAACTGAGAACGTCTGATGATAACGTGGCGCATGTGTCCGGGCAGCCGCCAAAAGCTGGCATTACTTTTATGGCGAAACTGCATAGGTATGTAGTCACACTGGTACTATAGAGCAATGCAGTGCTGACAGCCTGCAAAGCATGTTGGAGGACCATAACATCAAGCTTATAATACTGGTGTCTAACCACAACGACGGGTTTGTTCATGTGGGATCTCCGGCAGTGGAACACGCCCTGTGGTAAGCTCTAAGCGCATCTCCATTTACTATCTTGGGGGCTTACAAGAATCAGGCAGTACTTCAGATATACCAGCGTCTCCTCCTTCATCCGCCTGCTTGACTTACATGGCATTCATCAAGGTGATCTGGTGAAACGCAGCTTAAGAAGCGTTGCTTGCTGATCAAACATACAGTTGGAAGCGACCTAAAATTTCCTGATGATCGTACGGAATTAACTCACCGGAGATTCATGCGAGCACATGGCGAGTTTAAGACACGTCAAGTTGTCATGTCGGCGGATCCGGATTGCACTAAGCGCTTCTCAACACAGGAGTATTGCGAGGCCGAACTAGGTGTAGAGTCCGAACCAAAATTCTCGCAAGCCCGCAAACCATGGACCAGGTTCAGTCAAAATAAATTAGAGACCGAAGCTGGTGGGACCGAAGGCCCAGCTTCTATTAGTTGTGCGCAGATTGCGAGGCCGCAGGAGCGCAAGTGTCCATCGCTGAATGCTAGGCAATCCTCATCCCCAGAAAGCATCGAGGACAATACGCAGTATCCCTACACCAGGGAATCCAACAATGCTTCTGAGTTCGATATTGCCACCATAGGGCCCGTTCCTATCGACCCGAAGCCAAGTTTGGGCAGCGCCTATTGCAGCCCAAAAGACCTTTCCAATTCTAGACCAGGTCTTCGATCCTCGCTTGCATCGTTTGAAAGAGCAAGCCCGAAGCGAAAGAAAGTCAATATCAGTGATGTTAATGGTGAGCCTGGAACCAAGAGCTTCTGGATTCGAAGACGAGCTTACATGAGACTTTATAGCTGCAGTCGAATATCCTCAGACTCTAGAGGAGAATACTGGCTCCTTAGCTCGCAGGCGGGCTTGCTACAGGTGCAGAGTACGTGCATACAGTCTTCAGGTGTTGCACTATGACTGACTGGCCCGATCTAGGTTTGGAAGATGTGCTGCGATGATCAATTGAACGGTTGCGCACCCTGCATACAGACTGAGGTGGAGTGTAAGACTACAGATCAAGTCACTGGGGAAGCCACGGTACGCAATTACGTCCACAGCCTCGAATGCCAGCTTCAAAAGCTCCGGACGCGTAATCGAGAACTAGAAGCTCGTTTTGTGTCCCTCGGGCAAGATGCGAAGCCATATACGGATGACGATGACACTCCTCTGTTACCGTGGTATGGAAGCTTTGACGACCTCCCCACCGCAGTTGGATTATCGCAAAGAACAGCAAAGCCCACTCACTCTAGCAACTTCTTCCACAATAGCCACGGCGAGGCTGGTCTGCATGTAGATACATCAGCTGACCAGTCTTTGCATCGAGAGGCCGCTTCAATGACACTAGAGGACTATTCCAATCGCGCTGAAGATTCTTACAATAGGCTGCGTCAGCCGCTAGAAGCTATTCCCAAATTCTTACGACATCGACAGCTCAGAGACCGCGCTTCCCGTCCGCGGTCACGGTACCGTAGGGAATCTCCGCCAGCAGTGGCTGTTCCCGTTCGTGGCGTTATCAAAACAGTGGAGTTGGCTTACCGGGAGGCTGAAGAGCTTCTATGTTGGATCACAGATACACAGACAGGTTTTACCGCGCTTCTCAAAAACTGTCTCAGATATAACGTGGAGAAATTGGAGGCAGCTATCAAAGTTCGCGAGGAAGGATATGGTCGCGAGATATGGTCTAGCCTCGAAGACAGTAAGCATCATTCGTTCTTATTCTTATGGATGCTTTGACATCCAGATTAGGCATCGCTACGAAAGCACTCAAGCTTTTCCTCGACTACTTCCAGGATAGAGTACTAGGGAGCTTACGGTCCATTTGAGACTCCGACTCCAGGGTCGACTTGAGAAGTTTGATTGACGCCTCGAATTTTGCAAGAATGGAATCGATTGCCGCGCTTGATGAATCGTCTCTGCGATTGGCGCAAGCTGCCACTGTAGCAAAGAGACTCGTGAAAGGAAAAACCCCACAACTCACGCCAGAGAGTCCTGCATCCGAGTACTGTGCTACGGAATTAGGTAATGGTCCGCGGCAATCGACGGCTCGGGTTGTTCAGATGCCACCAGAGGAAAAGGTCCTGCTGCATTTACTAGTCAACGCTCCCAGTGTCCCTGAAAGATCGGGCTTCGTAGGGTCGCTACCTCCTCAGATGCTGGAGCCATATACGGGCGACTTCTGCAGAGGAGCGTACAGCCTGCGAAGAGGATGGAAATCTAAAAGCCTCAGATTTAAAACTCGTATAGCATCGAAAAATGGCCGCTCTTACTACTGGACTTGTACGACTCAAGATTGTGCGTTCGAAGGCCCGGCTTGCAGGGTCGGGGAACAGTGGACATTAGACAACACCGTCCGCAAATATCAGTACGTACGATATCGTTGGAGTTTTCTGGTAAAGTGTCATCAAAATACAGAGACTGTGAGTAAGGAAGAGCAGCATAGCTTCATGTGCATTCTATGCATACCAGAGAACCTGCCACTTCTGAAGTATCAATCAGAGGATGCTTTCATGGAGCATGTAGCAAGTCACGCTGGCCAGAGGTTCGACTGGTTCATCGAGCAGAACATCAACTTCGTTTGCGGCCGAACGGCCTTGCAAGGAGAAGCCTTCGACATCAACTTTTCGTCACCCATAAGAGACATTGGACCCGCATCCAGCGCAGCGCCATTCCAAAGAATGGCCCACGTGAATTTGGATCCGTTGACGACACTCAAGACAGACGCTACAACGCACGTCATCGATCAGGGTAGCGACAAGGATTGCCAGCGATCTAACAGCAAGACCGGGAAGTCTTTCGATAAGGACGGTCATGTGATTATAGAGAGCAACATTACGAGATACAAGCGGCAGGCCTTGGTAGGCGAACATCTATTCCCACACGGCACTAGAGACGCAGGCAAAGCCTACCAGATACCTAAAGGTAAGCCGACAGCAACATCTAAAAATCGACAACCGTCGTCCAGGGGACGCCTTGTTGGTAGGAAATTTCATTTTACTCCGTTTTCAAGCATCAGCGACACCAGCAGTATCTATAGTGGCAACACCTACGATAGCAGTACGTATGGTAGCAAAGATGACTCAAGCATGACCAGCGATGAGGAAAGCCAGATGGAAACGCAACAACCTACCAATGATGCTGAGCATTTCGCAATGCCTATGAACCTGCATGGGAATGCTAGATTCGATTGCAAAGGCGATAGCGGAGGGGAAATGGGCAATTTGAAAACTCTAGACTTTGGCAAGGATAGCGATAGCAGGGTGGTAGCGGGTTCGCCCTATTTTCAAGTGAGTTCTGCCCGCAATTCAGGACCAGAGACCATACTTCCACGTCAACTCTCCAGCAACCCGGAAGACTTGCAAACTGCTTCAGAAACCCCTATTTTAGATCAATTCACGATTCACAAGCAGGGGAGCCCAACTGAGGAAGATATCGCGGCTAATGGCAGGACGTCATCTCAAGCTACAATTGGTATAATCTTCCATCCGAAACCGGTCTATGAGGAAGATTGCGAGATTGAGCTATTAGGTGACGCACTTGGACAGGGCAAGACCGAGACCGACGTTGATAGTGATCTTCGGCCGATCGCGGCCAGCGACGCGTTGTCCAATGAGTCTGCAAAGGAGGCCAATGAGCTAATTGAACGGCTGGGAGTGGACTCGAACGTTTACAATAGTCATCCACCACAGACGCTGGGGAAGCACCTCATCGAGGACTCAACGGGCAGCTATTCCATTGTGCAGCCTGCAAAAGATATGAAGCTGCCGAAGCATGGTGAAGAAATACAGTACCATGCAAACGATGAAAAGCTATCTTTCCGCGTTGACACAAATGACAACGACGCCGTCATTCAAATGAGTAAATCAGCTATGCAATATAAAGGCCACGACGGACCTGGTCGCATTGTCAGGGTACCGTCCTGGGATTTCATATTCAAGCATGTCTTCCCTCTGGCGGTTCTCGTGGGTATCTACTTTACTCGGCTTTACGAGGCAAGCTATCACAAGTTAAAGGATCACAGCCAGACAACGAATGAAAAGTACAATGCCTATGTCACGAGTGTCCAGATGGTAGCTTGGATGGCAGTACTATATTCAACGTCGAAGCTCCTGGCATCAAGACTCATAATGCTAGCATCACCGCATAGGGATCCTACATTAAGACTTTCCCAGAGCCTTCGCATCCTGAATGGACAAGAATACACCAGCTTTAACTCTGCAAAGCTATGTATTGAACACTTGACCGGAAAGCAATGGGACTGGTGGCCTTTTGTAGCCAGCTTTCGGCCACTTCAGCCGGACTAAGTTCGAGTAGGATGGGAATGCGTGAGTGACCGGTTCTTCCAAAGCTTACCTGGGCTGACTTTCCATAGGAGTCACGGCACACTCACTGGTTGGAAATTCCCAGGGAAAAGGTTCGCCTTATGATTGCCCAATCGGGAGCAACAGTCCCTGTGAAGGATGCGGTGCTGCCCTCCTCATCAACCTTTGCAGGACATGGAGCTGCTTCCAATTCATCAAGCTCCAGTCAGATATCGGGTTCCCGATCTTCCGATGGTCGTTCATCTCCTGCTACATCTGATACTGGCTGTTCGAGTCCTCCTAGCGACAATGCGGAATGTGATGATGATGGGCTATCCGAGCAAGAAAAGGATCACTCAGATAATGTTGTTGCAGTGAACATTGTCCCTCCGAGCAAACTCATCGGATACGTCCTATTCGGTGTAGAGGGATCAAAGCGTCTGCGGAGCTCAAAGACTCGCCTGACACAAATTGACCTGAACGTGTGTAAAGACGATGACAGCTTCTTCGATGAGATGAAAGTTCAATACAAAGAGCTCCGTGGGTATCTACGTTGGACTTTCTCGATCTGGGTGTTCCATACTTGCGAATTCATCATGGTACCGTTTGGTGCGCCTTTCAGCCGGAACAAGAGACTGACAATCAATAGTTCTTCAAAGCCAATCCGAACGAGATCATGCCGGGCCCTGAAGAAATGCCTTCTGTGACCGACATGGATTATCGATTCGCTACTGATCGCTATCCTCCAATCCTCAGCAGTGTCTTCAACGCTAGTTTCTATGGTTGCAACAAGGCATGCATCAAGTCGCGACTCGATGTCATCAGTATCTTTCACGAATGCAAAGGCCGCAACCACTGTGGTAAATATCGAATCCTCGAGCGTCTGCCCAAACGCTGCAGGAAATGGGATATCGATCGCGACGAGGAGAAAGACGAAGCGTGGGGGCTCAATGCGACGTTCGGGGTCTCATTCTACAAGGTAGCCTTCTATCACCTGCTGATCCTTGTTGGGCCTATCACTTTCTGGGGCATATGGTTGCGAAGGTGGCCGACCGATTGGCAGAATGCTTCTGTTCCGTTTTTCGCTGTGGTAGTACTTCTATCGTTGTTTTGGCTCCCATTTGCACAGAACGTTGGCTCGAAGGAAAAGTTAAAGCATAAGATAGCTTAGGTGTAACGATTAGGCAGTACGCGAAGGCCCCATCTGTCCTAGTGTCGACTATACAGCTTCGAAAAATTCTTCCCTTACGGTCGTGGACCGGCCAATTGCAGGTAATACTCTCACACCGCACCCATTCGGTTCGCCCGTCGAGTCTACCAAGGCTCTCACACCAGCGATCACCGCAGGATCATTCGTTAACCTCCGTTCGTGAGTCCCAAGATCTCGTTGTATTGCTCACGTTGTTTTTGATTCAGTCCCATTTCAAATCGCTCACTGCACAAGGACTTGTCACTTCCAAGTGAACAACATGTCTCACCTCTTATCAACCACATGTATCTCCGCTGATTTCCAGTACTCACTACGACGCTACTACTTCTCACCTACCGCTATCAGAGACACAACATCTATTAAATCCAATTCAAGTAAAACCATGGAAGAATTGACTGCTTCTATAATCGGCAAAGCCCAAAGTGGTCAAATTCGACGACTCAGTCATCCCTCGTACCTACCACAATTTTGTCGATGCATCAACAATAAATACATATAAAAATCGACTCAACTATAAGTACTACAGGTCTTTCTTACAAGGGGCGAGAAGGTCTGTGTGGATAGGGCCAACCTTACAAAGTGGGTCTACAGGATCAACACTCCGCAGGCGAGCAAATCGCCGCAACTGGGTTCAAATAACACTCGTTCTTTATTAAGATTCATTTTCAAGTTCGTAATCCAGTCACCAACAAAGTACTGTCTTGACAAGCTATCGTAACCAAGCCCTCCCCCCAATCCCAACACCCGCCACAGCAAACCATACTGGCTACAACTTTCTCCTCGTCAAAGCCAAAAGCTGAGATGTCACACATAAAGTTTCCTGATCCATACATAGCACCACCAGGCTCATACGCTGCAGGCCTGGAGGCAGGTGAGAGCCAGGGTAGCAACAACAAACGGTCCATTTACAGCCACAACACCTACTAAGCCGACTACAAGCGCCCCAGAGTCAAACAGCAAACTTGATCTGGCGTTCAAAGACCTCGAGGTCGACCATGGAGTACACTGCGATCCCCAACTCAGTACCATTATATTAACTGAGGATGCACCTGCCAAAATAAAGGAAGGCTCCACATCACTAGACCTCCTCATTGGGGTCGAGTCCATTTTCTTCCGACGGTCTGACCGGTCAACCATCAAAAGGAAACCTTACGATGCTTGGAAAATCAACCCGCCAAAACATGAACAATTTCTCTTTCATGCCAGTCATACTGTAGACCACGAGCTCAACACGGCCAGCATATCATTCAGCTTGGCCGCAGATGCCACGTGGAATACTAAATTTCAGCGTGGATTTCCTGGCTTGCTAGGTTCTGCCAAAGTTTTTGACGTAGACTTGAGATGCTCGCATTTCCTCACTGTCACAGTCGGAGCAGCCGAGCTAAGCTCCCTTCATGAACGATGGATACAGCAAGCAGAGCAAGAACTCTCGAAGCAGCTCTCAGTGCGTCGAGCAAATGCAGAAGAAGACCGGTGCGGTCTCCTTACACGTACCCGCTATTATGGGTACCTCATCAGTGGTCTCAGTCTTGAGATCCATGAAATGGTGTATAGACCCGGTCTGTCACGCCCGAGGATCCCCGTCCAACTGAAGCAATCCAAAGGTCAATCAGGGGGCTCTGGTACAAAGGGATCAGCTTCGAACACCGTGCCAAAGCCTACCAATCCCATGAAGCCTAGTAGGGACCCGAACCCAAAAGCTACGCCAGGGATACCATCAAGCAAGTCTCTCACCAACCGCCCAAACTCGAAAACCGCGTCGCGGACGCCATCGAGCAACGTCCCCACTAGCGGGCCGAGGACATCGTCACGTACCACTTCTCTCGCTGGTGCCAGATCAAAGACCACATCGCGTGGCACTGCCGCGTCAGAGTCAAAGAAGCATCAGGAAGCAGCGATCCAAGAGAAGGTAGATGATCCTCTCACCTTCACCACATCAATGATAAAGACGCTCAGCCTGGCATGCACGCAAGACATTGTGCAATTCAGTGCGTTCCATAGAGCTGTGATGAAGTGGGCACAAGTAAGCTGCTGCACTGGATTTGTCGAGAATCTCCATCAGCTATGCTGGCAACCGAGTACTGAGAAGAGTGGGCTGTGGCAGATGACGGATGAGGAGATGCATGTTTATTGGGATTCGTCGGTAGCGCCTCAGTAGTGGCTTTGGCAGAATTTGCTGCTAGTGCACAGGAATTTCGGCCTGATAAGAGACTGCCTGAAGCTGGAACGTGTAGATACTTAGCTCTGCTTGCTGCAAAAAGCGACTTAGTAGATATAGAAGTCTGAAGAACTTGGTAAACACAGCTTACCGCAGGTGAGAAGCAAATCAAACAGTGCTGAAGATAGACTAAAGTGGCAAATCCCTTACACTGGCGTTCCTAGCGTGTACGAGTTCGCGCCCTGAAGCAGACCGCTTTAGTAAATTCCTCGGGTAACAGTCCCTGAAGACTGATCATATGATGCTTATAGCAGTTAAGAAATAGATACTATCCTGCTAAAGAGATATAAGAACCGCAAGGGTACTTCATCAACAATCGTTTATTTATTCAAATACACGAAGTCATTTACATCAGCCTCCTCGACAAATGAGATAAAACCCAATAGCGAAAAACCCTTTACCACTGAAATGCACTCTAATTCGTCAGTCTATTCTTCCAATGTAACATAGTAATCAGCTATCCCCTTACATCCGTACAATAGAGTCTGCCTTCTACACTTATTACTCCTAACCACATGAATGCTCCTCACCCGGATATCATCAAAAATCCCCAGTTAGGTGTTAATAATGCAAGGTGACATCTGACATAGCCTGTATTACATAACGGATTATGAACCCACGCATAACACAATGAAAGCTTGATCACAGAACATCTTAGAGACAGAAATCACAAAATTATTGAATCCTTTGCTCAGTCCATGAATGTGGCGCGTCCACCCTTTTAGACGTAGGAGTTTGGTACATCATACAAGCAAGCAATACCTACAACCCCCTATCCCGACCCAATCCAAACCCTCCAATTGCCCATCTCTCCCTACCTACGCATGTAGCTGACACATCCTCACGCATCAATCATCTACACTCATTTAAGCAAACAAACCCACAACCCCCATCGCACTATGCCCATCTCTTCGCTCTACCAACACCCTCTTTACCAGTTAGATACGCCCATGATTATACCATACAACCCCCTTTTTAATGATAGAGAAGGCTATTGTATATAGCTAAATTAGGTGTTGATGCGGTATATGGAAAGCTGACTGGTTTGCATGCGGTTATGTGTGACGATGGAGGGAGTGTTGATGATGGAGGGGGGAGGCGTTGGAGGGCTGTGTTCCATGTTGTATCGCGTTGGAAAGGCCTTAGATTCGGCACTGGTGAACCGTGGGGAGGTGCAGATGTGCGACGGACAGCGTTGATAATTCTTGATATGTTGAAGCACGGCCTGACCTTGGACGGTTGTCTGCCATAGAATGGTACCCTAGAATCGTAGCCATAGCCAAAACATGGGATACATCAACGAACAGCTACCAATCCATCAAGCAATGCTCACCCGGTCCTCATAAAGCGGCGAATTCGCCGCCGCCTCAACGCTAATATCAAACATCCTCCTCCCCCCCACTCCCATAATCCCACCCCTATACCCATGCGCCTCATTAACACAACTCGTCTGGATCCTCGCCGCCGCCCGCGCAATATCGAATCTCGTAAACTCATCGCGGGAAGATAGGACAGCAGGGATGAGACGGATGGAACAGCTGCCGCTGGTCCACGTGTGCCACGAGTCCCAAGTTGTAGGGGCCATGGCACCGCCTTCGAGGACTTGGAAGTAGGCGTCTCTGCAGTCGTGGGGGCGGCTGATGGGATGACGGTTGTGTGGGGGTGGTAGGTTGGGCCAGCAGTCTGGGGGAACAAAGGCGGCGATGTTGGTGGCTGATCCGTTGGTCTCCGTGGGCGTTTTTGATATAATTGGGGGTTGCGGTGGTAGCTGGAGGGGGAGAGCTCGTTCATTGAGCTTGGACTGTTCCTGTGCGGCGTCGCGTCTCCGATCCTTGCTCTGTGATGACTGGGATACGGTGTTGGGTGATACTCTCAAGAAAGGCTCAAAGTAACTGCCAATGGAATCATTGGGTGGACTGGCTCCGTCCGAAGCTGGAGATGCATAGCTGTCAGAATTCCTTTCCTCCAAGGCAAGAAGTGTATGGGCGGTGGGAAGAGCAGATGTAATTGCAAGCAACGAGCAGCCGAAGCCAAAACAGACAGAGAGCGACAGCATTGAAGACATAAGTAGCTGCTCGAAGTGCCAAATTATTATATCGAGATGAGAAATAGGAAGATATTAAATGCTGCTTTGATTCATAGGCTAGCCTTACCGACGGAGTCGATGCCTGTGCGTTGTTGTCGCCAATAGCCGGGAGAGGACTACGAAACCAGGCAGAGTCGCGTAGATTTCTTCGTGTTGGTAGCCACAAGAAATCTAGCCGTTGTAGCATCATTTGTCACCGGAAGAGAGACCCGCGGAGGCTCATGGGTCGGCTACGGAAGGGTCTCCGATGTCTTATCCTCAAGGCCAAGTTGGCAGTCAGGATCCGAAAACATCCACGAAGCTCGCTATTTCCATACCGGAGCGGGCCAGTAGATTGACCCTGCTTGGAAGACTCTGATAGCTAAGGTAGGTAGCTATCAAGCCAAGGTGACATAACTCATCTCGTCGTAAAATACCTTACATTATAGCCCGTTCTCCGCCTTGAATTTTTCCCATGCCTCGTTCAAAGTTGCGAATACAGCCGCACTAATCATCTTTTGCTCCGTGGTGGCAGTGGTAGGAAGCTAGTCGTCACCTGTTAGCCTTTTCCAACTATAGAAAATCAAACACGACATAGTCACCTTATCAGGGTGCACCTTCGCAATCCCCTTCATGTAAACCACCTTCACCTTTCCAGGCAACAACAGATCTCCCATGCCTACCTTCTTCCACCCACTATCTGACCAAAGCACATTGTCCAAGGTCGACAGTAAAGCGCGCAGATTACCTTCTTTGCCTGCTCGCCACTTTGAAACCCCCGCACCAACTGCATCGGCTAGCGCGAACTTCTCGTCGTCAATGCGATCGGCGGCAGCATTCGCTGCACGAAGACGAGTCACAGATTCAGAGTCAGGAGCAAGATCACCCAGAGCGGTCGCCTTGGGCCTTGACCTTGGTGCAACTTTCTTGGGAGCTGATGGCTTCGGTTGAGATGGCGGTGCTGCAGCTTTCTCGCTCCTGTTCCTCCCAGCGATGCTGCTGGCACCCCCAACGCCTGCTTCGACGCATATTCGCCAAACAGCAGCTGCATCGGCCCAGCGCTCCAGGTGCTCCAAGGCTTCGGCTTGACGTGACATTGCCTTCTCCCAATAGGTACTCATTGGCTTTTGGCCTTCGCCATCACCAAGGTCAATCGTTTCATTTGTTCCTCTTGAAAGACCGATGAGATCGAGAGCAGACTTTGCGTCTGCCAAGGAAGCTTTAGCGTCACCAACCTTGGAGTGTGAGAGAGCACGATTGGTGAGAAGGATGATGGCGATGGGATGGGTAGATGGGACAGTATCAAGGGCCTTTGAGTAATGAATCGATGCCTGTGCATAGTCTCCACGTTTGAAGGCACCGTTACCTTCTTGCCGTTCCTTCGTTGAAGCCTGTAGAGCAAAGGGAGAAAGGAAAGGAATAGTCCGTTGGGGAGGCAGAGAACGGCTTGCGGCGGGGGCAGCAGAAATGGGACGTTGTCGGGTTTTAGCGTTAGGATGGGAAGGTACTGGTTGAGACGATGGTTTGTATGTCTCGACAAGCATGTCGGGTTCTGGTTCTGGATTTGTGGGCTTCGGAGTTGGCCTTTTCCGTCTGGCTGGGCTAATGTAGGCTTGAGATGTCCCTTCCTCAACGGTCTGTCTGCTAAGCTTTGCCTTGGGATCTCGTGGTGGTGCCTGTTGCATGAACTTTGGTTGGGGTAGAATCTTTTCTCGCGGCTTTGGTGCGAAGGTAGGAGACTGCTCTCGTTGGAAACGGGATTCGTCGTGGAAAGGTTCGGCTTTCACACGAGATGTACGAGGAAGAGGTCTGGAGTCGGCTTCCAGCATCAATGCCTCGTCTGTTACATTTGCGTCTGATAAAGGAGCTCCCTGATTTGGCAGTGGTCTTCTTCCGGTCCTATCATGTTCATTTGTATCACTCTCCCTCTGCTGTACTCTAGGCTTCCGAGTCGTGGCTTCTGGCTGAGCATCCCTCATCCACTTTGGCTGGCTAGAGTCACTATCGGAATTGAACTCTTGCACAGCCTGGTTCAATTTCTTAGTGCTGGTCTTCCATAGTGAGCCAGCCGTCTTGAACACCTTGTTACCTAGCTCCGATGCGTACTGCGCTGGATCCTTCTCGCCATTGACTGGAGACTTCCTGTCCGAACGACGCTGACTGGAGTTGCTACCTTCCTGCTCTCTCATCCAGGCAGGCTGTGCCGCTCCGGAAGTTGAGCTTTTTCGTCGCCCTGGTGCTCTTCTGGATTGAGGTGATTTGAGGGCGCGACCCGGCTCCTCTTCTCGGGTCTGGGACTTCTTTGTTTTCCGAGAGTCCTTGTGTGCCTGATTCAACAACCATCCAACAGCAGCTTGCACGTCTGTCCCAGATCCAGTGGTCTCAAGTGCTCTTCTCGATGTATCCGGGGGGAAACCCATGTCTACCAGTTCAGCGACTGCACGTTCCTGCGGATGGCTCTCAACCTCGTTCTGGGTTTGAGGAGTGGCCGTTTCTGAGGTCGGCTTCTTGGGAAACTCCGAGACGGGACGTCCCAGCAGTCCGAGTACGTCGTCTTCATCGTCCTCACCAGCAGCTCTATTTGTGATAATCCTATGTTCAGACGACTCCACGTAGCTATCAGTACCAAGTCCAAAAGGATCATCGTGAGGACCTTCGGTATAGCCCCCACTGATCCCATTCAGTTCCTTGAGTGGTGAAGGTGCGCCAAGCGGTTTGCCTCCGGTGATCACACTCGATGGATCGATACTGGAGGACCTTGATGGATTTGGCATATGGCTCGAGCTGTCCACGGGTGCTGAAGCACTGAAGGCAGCCAGAATATCATCTTCGACTTCCTTGGGCGTTCGCGTGCCGTTCGAAGCGGGGACGATGGGTATGCCAGCGAATGGCTTATTGATGACCTGAGATAGCTTCTGTCCCCCGTATTCACTCGTAGCCGTATACGTTGGCGGCGAAATGACCCTGTCGGTTGTGGTCCTTCCATTCTCAAGGTTGTCCCAGGGAGTTGTCTGCGGAGCACCAAATCGTGCATCAAAAGCCTTCCTCTTATCCACCTCTTGCCTGCGAATCTTCTCCTGAAGCTTCCTCTGCTGTTCCTCCAACGAAAGGCCCTTGTTTGCCTGGGAAGTATTGAAGCTCACCAAGTTGGCGAAACTGTCGTTGGCGGGTGTGGATGCGTTGCTGCGTGTTGGAGGATTGCTGGGGGCCTGCGTAGTCGACAGCTGAGTGGAGGGCGTCGATCTTCCCGATATTGGTGGTGTTGGTCGCAGAGCTGGATAGTAATTCCCTGATGCTTGTGGGTACTGTTGAACTGAGGGTGATGCCTTGGGCGCGGTCCATTCCACGTTGGACAAGTCGTTCATTGTAGAAGATGATCTGAGATCTAACGGCAGATCTGATCTGCAATCATTGGACCCACTGATCAAAGTAGCCCCGAGCTCACTGCTCTTGTTGCCCGCATATGTCAAAGGCCAGAACACTCGAAAGGTCAATGCACCGCGATGCCAAGGTGACAGAAATCTGCCCCAACCTCAGCCCCCACCAGGCCTAGGGTGAGCGCCGCTTTATTCTCGCGCGAGCCTGGGTGCTACTTGGTGCTCATGGGTGATCCTGAGTGACTACGCCCCCTTGGAAATGGGGGAGCTGCTGCCTGATTGCTAGTTTCATCAGAAAGCATTGCGTTTTACTTTCACTGTCTCATTACTGCGTAAGGTGATGACCTGGTTGAGATTCAGGCGCAGGGCCGTTCCAGATCCACCTTTTGAGCGCGTGTGTCTCTGTGAAAAAGTGGCGACCATAGCAAGAACACTTATCATGATCGACGCCCCTTCAAACACGTTTCTATATTGTCTGCCTCAGGACCCTCTGAACTTCTTCTGTCTATGTAGTCTGCTTTCTTTTCTTGTTCGTTCTTACTCTCGGATTTAACTCTCCCTCCAAATGCTCTCCTATTCAAGAGTCTCTCCCATTTGACCACGCGCATTACCTCCTCCGCCCAATTGAATCATCGCAATCTCAGTCCTCCTTGTCTACGAACCGCCTGACCTCTTACTGTTTCGTCCTATTCTCCGGTTCCTTACAGTTGGCCTTCCTACAAATATTTGTTGCAGCATTGCAGCATATGTGTACGGGTATCGGTCATCGCCAGAATCACACAGGGGTGCTAGTAAAGCGGATTCGACCTAAGGCTTCTGCACAAGATTCGCAAGATCAATCGAACAGATGCCTCACAAGGGGTAGGATAATTCCTCTACTACGCCGCCAACAGAAGGATGAGTCAATGTCGCTAGTGGTCGGGTAATGTTTCCTGCATAGGTCTGGCGACTGAATGTCCTCGTCAAGTGTCGTCATATGCACTATCCCGTACTCCGAAAAGACATCATTTCGACATTACCAAGCGAATTCTGCACGGATCTGAAGGGTGGTAATTAGATTTCCTCCTGGAATCTAGCCTAGTTGGGTTTCAGACACTATATAGCTCGTCGCTGACTTGGCAATAATTTGATCGAGAGGACCAGCGATACCTGGCCGCAATAGTCGTACGAAGATTTATTCTACAAGAGTGCTACAAAGAGTCCTACAAAGCGTCCAGCAAGGCGTGGGTTTGCGATGACCCCAGCTGGCTCTGCTAAACAAGACACGACGGACAGATATCTCCGAGGCGCGTAATGGCGTGGCGAACACTCCATATAAGTCGGACGTGGGTTAGATACGAGGCTCTAATAGCGGAGAGCCACGCGAGTGCGTACTGCAAGATTTAAGACCGAAACGTGGGGATTGGGCGTGCTCCGTGTGGCGGTCTAGAGACGACGGCCAGAGATCGAAGGGAGAGGAAGGTACTGGACCAAGTGAGACGCTCTGGAGGTGGTCTTTGTTCATTGGAGAAAATACAGACACAGCAACACCGCTGGATAGGACGCAACTTTGAAGCGTGAATAATCTTCTTCTCACCCCACTCCGAGCTCCTTAATTTTCAGTTTTCGAATTCCTCTTGCAGATCTTTCATCTGTATTCGACACACATTAACGTTGATTAACTTATATGCCACTCAATTCTTTTAAAACTCCATCAAACCCAATTTGCGTACTGTCCTTGGGGAGCGTAATAAAAATGCAGATAGCGGATGGTGGGGCGGGTTAAGAAATAGAGCCGGTAGGAAGAACAGATCCGCCGTTGTTGATGCTCGCGCCGTAAATACTATACTACGGGATGTGGAGCCCAGGAATCACCTGAATCAATTATTCCAGCGTCTTTCCCACGATTCCCATATCGATGGCTATACCGTGATACGGCGTAGTTACACGCCAGTCAATCCCAATATTAGTGTGGTAATTCCACTGGGGGACCCGCCACCGTCGAGCACCCAAACTGTTGAAGACGTGCCTGAAGAAATTGCCCCTGAGCCAGCGCCCGAATATACCGCCCGTAGTCTACGCATACACGCTCGCCAAGAACGTACTGTGGAGGATCGTGCTGAGGATCGGCCTACGCGTAGACGAGGCCCATACTGACGGCGGAATGATACATATGGTGGGCGGACGCTAGGGGCAAAATATTAAGTGTGTAGGGATCCTGGTGCGGCTAAAGATGTGGAGCTCTATACGGTTCATGGAACATTTGATAATGCCTCGAACAAATGCCCATACTGCCATGCACAGTCCTGGCCTAGCGAACGGGGTACTGATGAAAGACATAGGCCGTGTTGTGAAGAACGATTGGACGCCGCCTGATCAATCGATCAAGCCAGAAGACGTGGATCGGCTACCTGATGGACCTGAAAAGGAACGTGAGCTCATGGCGCGAGAAATCAACAAGTTGCTCCACGAGATGGAAGAAGTCCAGGTAGGCGGGCAGACTGTATGGCGGAGGACTGCTCGCAGTAAAGAGCTTATTGAAAACATCGTCAGCTACAATAACTGCCTCTCCTTTACCAGTGAGGGTACGAGCAACGTTGATCATAATGTTGGCCGTACTACCTTCCATATCCAGGGGTTAGTGCACCACCTCATGGGGCCTCTAATGCCCGATGACGGCCTGAAGCCGAAGTTCGCTCAGATCTATACGATGAATGGCACACAGGAGCAACTGGATACCCGCCAGCAATATTTTAATGGCTTGAATCAACATACACCTGCTGTAGCCCAACGCTCCCTACGTTCAATTAATCCGTACGTACAGGGCTTCAAGAATTGCTACGATGGCCTGAAAGAAGACAAGGAACGACATCCAATTGAAACAATGAGTGTGCGTATCCAACAGCTTGATCCCAAACGTCAAAACCGGGGTACGCACCATCGCCCTACATCCACCGAGGTTGCCCGTGTTATGATTACGCCTGCTGATGCACTGAAGGGCCGGATTGAGCGTGATATCCCTGTGGAAACCAAAGAAGGTCTTATGTTAATACCGGATTAGCAACCTTCCTATATGACTCTACGGTAACCCTTGCTATTCCCGTTTGGGGAGTAATCGTGGCATGATCGGATTCCATTAGCCGGTCATGAGCTCCCTGGTGACCGTCAGATGAGTTTACCTTGGTCAAAATCTGGATTTTCACAGGTATTCTCTAGTCTAGTCTAATTACCAATAGAAGATTAATCTACTCTAGAATAGACGTATTCATTAAATAGTAGTAAGAAGCTTGGTTATTTTCTATCTACGACACTACTACTTAAGCTTGTAAACTAACCAGGCGCCTTTGGCAACTGTAACACAGCGTTTGTGGACATCCCATCGAGAACAATAACCACCTCGGATACCTCACCTTCATTGTCAGCGTGATGACACGGCTATGACGGGCTCCGTATTTCTCGAACTGTGGCGTACATTCAGTGATGGCTCACTGATGTGGCGCATAATAAGCCATACGTATGATGTGCACGGCCAGCCATTGCAAAAGCTGTCCAAGCCTGGTTGTGGGGCGACGATTTTTGTTGAACACTTGACCCAAATCGTTTCCATAGCGGTCTCCTCGGGCTTCATTGAAGCCCCCGACGGATTTTTCGGTCTGCTTTAGACCCTGTTACTCGAGTCGCTCGTGGGGGCTTTAAGACGAGGGAGATCTTCTGAATAGTCTCAACAGCGTTGGAATTTACTCTCATAGGCTTCGCGGCCCCTATGATAGACTTCTTGCCTTTGATTTCAGTAAGATTTACCGTGGGCAATGCATGCGTTCATGCGCTGAGAGCATTCCTTACATTCGGTTCGCCATATTGAGTGGCGCTCCTGAGGCAGTAGATGAATTCAGAGAGAAAAGTTGCTGTACTAGTATAGGAGTAGGAGTAGGAGAAGGAGAAGGAGAAGGAGAAGAAGTAGAATCGTCAGAGTCCCTCGCCAGACACGAGCTGCTCCATTGGCCATAATTTCTTCTAACGGTAAGTAATTCGAGGTGTCTGCTTCTGCTACGTTCAAGACTGCAGTGACAGCCTTGTCGATCTCATATGGTCCATTTTGGTCCAACAATATAGCTCGGCGCCACGTTCAGACATCGTTGTCGTCTAAATCTTATGTATGCAAGATATTCTGGAGCGGGACGAACGACGGCATCTGCCCTGTTTGCTGTGAGCAAAAACTTGACGTTACCTTATCTCATGCTGTGTTCTCTAGGGACAAGACTTTGTCTCGTTGCGGTGCTTCAAGGCCGGAGCGCTATCATAATCGACCTGAAAGAGCGTGAATAGTAAATAAGAGGGAAAAAACCTGCGTCCAACTCAGTCGACGCTTTCCCAAGACTGCCTTGTTTAGCACCCGATCCTAGGTGATATGAGCTCCTAGAAGGGTTCACTGGGTAACGGTCTGTTACGACTGCCAAGCATGACTAAATATCCTTGGTAGTGGGTACACGAGAGACCAAGGGGTGATCAGTCTGCTCACTCACTGATCAGACCGATCACCAAATCTTGGCATGAGTGCTCGGTCTGCTCACTCACTCACTCACTCACTCACTGATCAGACCGAGCAGAGGTCCATCTCCTATGTCTATATAGATAGCGATGCTTTCCCTCTAGATAGGAGCTATGTGCTCAACTTTCACTTTCGATTACAACCAGCTAGCTATTCAATACAATCTCTGTACGAAGCCCAGTTAGCAACAAGCCTTCTTACCTCTGTCCTTGACACTCCTCTCCACGAGTACCAACCACGCGGCACTCACCCGAAAGGTAACCGTAACACGGTCCAAACCTAGTTGTCGTCCAAGATCTCTTAACTCCGCAAATACTATATTTTAGAATAAATATTTGCGGAGAAAGTTATATTAAATATAATTCCCTATAACTTTTGTACCAAAACCTTTCAGATTCCAAATCAGGTACCCGAGATATATAGATTGTTGCCTTTCGCCCTCTGCTGTACCCTAGAGCGGAATACTCCGGGGTAGGGAGGAAGATCTTCGGGGCGCTAGTCTAATAGGGCTGGACGACAACTAGGTTTGGACCGTTACCCAGTGATCCCTTCTATACTTACCCTTTCCATCGAGTGCTTCATCATACAGCCTAAGACAATCAGGAAATCATATCTTTGACGTGGGGCGTTGAGAAGGACGATGCGCCTCTCATAGTAGATTTGCTCAAATTCACGCCGATTACAAAAGTCCTTGCCGCCGACGCTACTGCAGGGTGACTGCGCACCACAATACTTCAGGGGCCGTTTGCCAATCACTGAGAGTCCATCTGATGTGCGGCACCCAGTATCGCGCCACGTTTTGAAGACATTGGTCTGGAGCCTAACAGATGCTAATTATAGATGAAAGCCATCTATCGTAGGCGGGTATTACTTCCAGAGATGGCTTGGCTGTTAAGCGCTCTAGGCTACTAAGGCCTGCCTGGTGGTATAGCCCTCGGCCGGAAGCTTTATAGCCTAGCTCAGCCGTTTTTCTTCAGTCACTGGCATTGCATGCTGCCGATATAGCTAATAGGGTATCTCTTTGGCTTCCTTTCATGTTTGTATTCCCTCAGCAGCAAAGCTCAAACCCTTCGAGAATACTTACCGTTTACATGTAGTGTTAAACCCTCTCCGTCGAAGACATGAACTCCTCCTCGCTAGAGACCAATACCACTCATGGCTGGGTCCCACAGAACGGTGGGCGAGGAACGCTTGACATCATTTTGACCTGCATTTCCACTATCTTTCTCTGCTGCTGGACTTCGGTCTGCGTCAATATACCTGCTACAACAGAGAACAAATGGCACCGCTTCCTCGACAAACTAAGACTTGCTTGCTTGGGAATCTTGGGGCCGGACTTCCTTTTGATACTTGCAATTGGGCAGTACGAATCGGCCAAGGGATCGCTTGACGTAAGTATGGCCATAGCATAAAGCTTTAAATTATATAACATGTTAATGGAGCCAATATATAGCGCTTCCATGCAGCAGGATACAGTAAGTGGACTATACGGCATGCCTATTTCGCGGATATGGGAGGCTTTCTTCTTAGGACGCCCGATGGACCGCCACAACCACTAAGTGCGGACTTACTTCTTCTCCTCATTCGGAAAGACTATATAACATATCCCGACTATGACGAGGCCGCAATCGACGACAAGAACAAAAATGATGGTCTTGCAAGGTACGAGAGCTGTCAACCGTGAAGGCTCGGAAAGTCAGCAGTCCTTGACTAAACCTTAGCTAATCTGTGTGAAGGCTTATCACGATACTTCAGGCACTCTTATTTGCCATTAGCAGTATCGCACGCCTAGCATCCCACCTAACCATTACAACTCTCGAGCTTACGACTTTGGCATTTGTTTTCGTTATGTTAGCAACATCATATGTCTGGCGGGATAAACCTCAAGGTGTGACCCGAGGTGTTATGTTGAAGTCCGAGCATACCCTTATAGAGATTCTACGCGAGGTTAGGGAAATACCATCTGCGCAAAATGCAGTCATTTCAAGAACGCTTGACTGATATGGATCCAGGTCGGAGCTGATTTCGAGGACCCAGCCGACTTTGCTACTTTCGCTCTCCTTAGACGTAACGATTGGATCGTCTCTATACTTTGGGAGTATTATAAGCACCTGCTTCAACGCATCGAGCGTAATCTGGCAATGCCTTTCCGAAGGAAACCTCGCGCGCCGCCACTCGAGAGTCGTAAAGATCGTATCGCGAGCGATAACTTCCCCCCGCACTCTATCCATGGACAATATTACTGCGGTGTTCTAATGATCATGTACTCTGGCATATTTGTCTGCGGATGGAACTTCCACTTCCCAACAACCATAGAAAATATTTTTTGGCGCATAGCTAGTGGGATAAGCGTGGGATTCATCATACCTGGTGGTATTATTCTCAGTTTCATCGATTATACCTACTTCGGCCGTGGCAGGTATAGTCGTAGGGAACCAGGATGGCTTGAGAAACGCATCGATTTTCTTCGTAAGGTGGCAGGGTTTGGAAACCCCCCACTGACAGCCTGTATTGTCGACATAGAAAAAGGTGTAAGTGCAAGACCTTGGGATTTGTATCTGCCTGGGCCTGCACTTGCTTATTGCACGGTGGTCTGTGCAATTTACTGTTTTGCGAGAGCATACATTCTGGTCGAGGATTTCATTGGCATACGGAGGCTGCCAGGGAGTGCGTTCGAGACGGTGCCATGGACGAGATATTTACCACAAATCTGATAGTAAAAAGTTTTCCGCCTGTGCTAGCCATCTGAGGAGATGTATCCCCAGGATTAACATAACAAGTAATGGAATTTGGTGAAGGTACCGTCTAGGCAGCAGGCTGGCCCGTCTTTCCGTACGGCTTTCGGCTTTGTTTTCAATGATTTAAGTCGTCCCCCATGCCATACTCTATCCCGCTTGGGGCAAGTGTCAGTCTTCCGTTTCTAGGTGTGAAGGCCGTCTCTGACTTGGTCCTGGAAGTTTCCTGCAGTATCGGCGAATTTGAGTACAGATGGCTAACGATCCAAGGAAGTCAACCAGCGTGCCCAAGTATGCCTTGCTGGGATGGGAGATCACCGAGCCAATATCCGCTAGGATTTCAACGTACGCGCAACATCCAGACGCCACTGGGGGGGAAAGAGCAAAGAAATGGTTCATTCGAGCATTCACGACAACAGGACCTCCTATAATTTCGTTTGCAACTTGCCGATGTTTACGGTGAGCACACTCCATTTCGGGTGAGAAGGCACAGAAAGAGGAGCACCAGTGGTCGAAGGATATCCCCAAGCGGGGATAGGCAATAGCCATAAAGAACCAGCGGCGCAGTATAGTTGTATGTGGTAGAGCAGAGCAGCAAGACCGCGCTGGGGGCGCTATCCCTAAACGAGAGGAAGCCAAATCCGAGCGCGCTGACAGCGACAAAATCTCTAATAGTATTAAATGTCATGTGTAGGAATCCTTTTGCACCACCTTTATTGCTTACTCTGTTATGCTCGTCTAAAAATTAAATCTGATGCTCGTACCCATATCTTTGCCACTTTCTCGATTCTAGAGGGATCCGAGCGGTCGATTGTGGGAGCCGATGCCCCAAATAGCGTTATCTGCGAGAGCTAAAGCTAGTAGATATCGAGTATCATTGTAAAGTAATATGCCGTGTTGACTGGTGGATGCGCCCTATCTACTAAAGCAATACATCGTCAGTCTAATAGATCAAAGGTGAGATAAAAAGGAACATTACACTATATTCTCTAGGTCACGGTTATTCTTTACCTAACGTTAGTTAACTTAATATATTACCTTCTACTCACGACTCGGGATGCGTTTAAGAACGAGTTCGATATCCTATAAAAGTTTAGTAATGCTCCCCGTAAGCCGTTATATTAATACTTACCCGGTATTTAAGACCCTTCTTACTATCATCCTTCTTATTAGGGAAGAAGGCGCTAATCCTTATCCTAGTCTAGTAGAAGACCGTGATAATAAAGGGGACTTAGACTTTATTATATAAATAAGTAAAATGATTATTATTAATAGTCTAGAATATAATAGTAAATTAGACTAGCTCCTTTCTACTAAATAAATACTTTAGCTTCTTTTTATTTACGATTAAGCCTTTCTTAGTTAGGGTATTCTATACCTACTAGTATACTATTACGATTCACTCCGTCCGTGGATAGGATAGACCTATAATTAGTTCTCGTAAAGAGGAGTATTAAGGAAGAGAGGAGGTAGGCTTATATTAAATAGGTCTAATATAAAGTATTATATTTTATACTTAAGAGATTACTAGAATTATAATATAAGTTAAGTACGGAGCTCCTACGTACTAGGAGAATATTACTACTTATATAAATATAGGAAATTTATATTAAGAGTATAATTAATCTAATTAAATATTAATTACTTTAATTCTTAATTAGTTAAATTAAATATTAATTACCTTAATCCTTAATTAATCTAATTAAATATTAATTACCTTAATCCTTAATTAGTATTAAGACGTATTAATTATACCTTTATATTCGCCTACGCCGTGTACTACTTGTTATACTTAGCTAGTCGTAATATTAGGTCCCCCTCCTAATTTCTTCTCCCCGAAGATTTTATGATTTCTTCGTATATATAACTACTAATACCTCCTCGTAGGTCTATTAATTTATTGTTAACTACTCGTTATTAACTTCTTATTAAATCGCTTTACCTAGGGTCTCTAGCTATACGTCCTTGTTATAACTATAAGAATGCGGGGATTTAAAATAAGTGTAGGATAGGTACTAATTCCGAGAGGTGTATAGTATATACTAAGAAGGATTACTCGTGTAACCTGACTTTATTTTCGCCTGCGTGATAGGCCCGTCTTCGCTGTTAACGTGAAGAGAAACTTTAGTAGAGTAATAAGGCTCTAGCTAGGTTTACTCGCCTGTAGCAGGAAATAAAAGTATTAGAAGAAAAGGAGCGTTTAATAGTAAAAGGAGAGTTAGAAAATATTATCGACCTTAAGAAAGATAAAGAGGCGGTAGCGTCTTTATCCTCTAATGACTTCCTTTTTAACGTTACTTCTAAGTAACTTGAACTTCCTACTCTTATAGATTAGGACGCGCTAGGTATTTCTTCTAGTAGAACTATTATAGAAGTAACTAGTAGTTCTTAAGATACTACTCTAATTCCTAGGTATTCTCTAAGTCCTTAAATCCTTTCTACTTAATTAAGTATTCCTAATCCTATTATTCTAGGATTTCCTCGACATTATATTCCTTAGTCTTAGCCTCGAACTCCTAACTTTCTTGAAGCGGTGTTTTAGAGTTAGCTAGTTCTAGTAAAGAGATATAGAATACTAGGTATACTCTAGCGTTAGTTAGTAACTATAACTTATAATTAATAGGTCCTTTAAGTTACTTAATTAAAAATAGTCTAAATTTAATATAATATAGTTTCTTACTTAGTCTCTTACTTTTTAAGTTTTTTGTATAAAGGTATACTATATCCCCCTTCTTTAGCTAAGGATATATTTTTCTTTTCTTATTAACTCATTTTTTAGTCTTGTTATTAACCTCGCTAATTATCTACTATATATCTCTATATAGTTTCTTTATATTAGATATTAATACTGTAGCCTTTTCTACCCTTAAACCTTCCTTTAGTTCTAGTAATAAATTGGTATATCTTTTATAATTCGTAAAGAATAGAGATAGTCTTATAGTATCCGATCTTTTATCGTTAAATACTAACTATACTATTAGAAGTAGTAAGACCTAGTTATTTTACTTATAACTAACGTAGTATCTTAGGTATACTTCTATTATTTAGTTTATTCATTCTATCTATCCGTCTATTTCTAGGTAGTAGGTAGTTAATATTTATAACTTTATTTTAATTACTACGATTAGAGTCTTCTAATAATAAGAGGTAAAGAGTTTATCTCTATCTAACGTAATAGATTATAGTATATTATAATCCCTTAATAGCTTATCTAAGAGTATAAACCCTAGATAATATACTTTATAGATTTCCTTATAAGGAATTATAATCGTATACTTTATTAACTTATTAATAATTACTATTATTAAGTTAAAGGTGTCTCCTATAACTAGATCTCTTAATTTTAGTAGTTCAATAATAAAGTCTATTATAACGTCTTTCCATAGTATATCTAGAATAGGTATAAACTATATTTACCTATATTTAGCATGGCGTATAAACTTATTCTACTAGTATTAAACATATTCTTTAATATATTTCTTAACGTGCGCGCGTAGTCGTGGCGCCGTATACTCTTATTAGATAAGTTCTACCGTCTTAGACACTCCTAGATATCTTAAAAGAGGATTATTATAGTAATCCCGGATTACCTCTTTAGTATACTTCTTAGGTAAGTATATCTTTCCTTTATACTAGAGTAGTTCTTACCCTAGTTACTAATTCCTTAGCTATATTACTAGGTTATCGTTAATATAGCCTTCCTTTAAGGTTAGCATAATATCTTAGATTATAATTCGCGTAATAGCTACTAAACTCTATATTAGTACTAGTAATCCGTCCTCTTCCTATTTAAGAACTAGCTTCTCCGTGATATCCTTAGATTTTATATAATCTATACGCCCGCTTAAGGCGTCTACTCGACTATTATCTTTTCCTAGGGTATATAATATCTTAAATTTATACTATCCTAGTAGTTCTAACTAATAGACTTATCTTTAATTTAACTCCTTTATTGTAGTGAAATTTAAAAGATTCTTATAATCCGTAAAGATAGTAAGTTCCAAATAACTCTCTACGTATACTCTCTAATTTTAAAGTATATATACTACTACTAAATATGATAGTTCTATTCTACTACTAATATCTTTCTTAAGTAGTAGGTAACTAGGTACTATCTACTATCTTTTTCTTAATATAAGTCGCTAAGTATAAGATCCGAGGTATCTATTTTAATACGAGTAGGTTCGTTTACTTAAAAGGTATAAAGTACTAGTAGATTCTCATAGGCTTCCTTTAATATCTTGAATACTTTCTACTAACTTAAATCTTATTGAAATCCTTTTTCCTTCTTAGTAATATCCGTAAGTAGTAGTACTTTTTATAAATACCCTTTAATAAACCTTCTATTAAAGTTCGTAAATCCTAAGAAGCTCTAGACTATTTTTATATTATGTAGTATAAGCTATTCTACTATAGCCTTAATTTTTTCAGGACTTATACGAATACCTATAGTACTTACTATAAATCCTAAGAATTCTATTAAATCCTTATAAAATTCGTACTTCTCTAGCTTAAGGAGTAATCTAGCTTATAATAGGTAGGTTAAGATATCTTATATATACCGGATATATTCTTCCTTAGTCTTAGAGTAAATTAAAATATTATTAAGGTAAGCGATTACTATATAATTTAAATATACTTAAATAATATTATTAACTAGTACTTAGTAGGTTACTAGTACGTTAATAAGTTTAAATAGTATAACTAGGTACTTATAATATTTATACTAAGTCTTAAATACTATTTTCTATTCTTTACCTTCTTTTATCCGGATTAAGTTATAAGCTCCTCGTAAGTCGAGCTTAATAAATATCTTTACTCTAGAGAGTCTATCCTATAACTCGCTAATATTTAGTAAAGGATATTAATTCTTAATAGTAATATTATTTAACTTTTAATAGTTAATGTATAGCTGAAGTTTCCTATCCTTTTTTAATATAAATAGGATTAGATAACCTACTAGTAATTTAGATTCTTAAATAAATCCCTTTTTAAGGTTCTTATTAATATACCCGCGTAATATAGTAAGTTCCTTCTCTAATAATATATAAATTAGTCTAAATATTAGTTCCTTCCCTAGTTTAAGTTTAATCTCATAATCCTAAGATTAGTATATAGGTAAAGCTTTTACTATTATCTCTTTTATAAAGAGATATATCTATTTCTTATACTCTTATAGGATATTAGGAGGTTTATTATTTCCCTTAACTACTCTAGCTTAATTACCCTACTAATCCTAGCTAGTATATACTAAGTTAGACTCTCGTCCGAGGTCGTCCTTCTTTGAAACTAAAGTATAATAAGCTTCAACCGGTCTTCGGTTCTATTTCTTATCTATTATCGTCCTCTATCGGCGTATAAGTTATATACTGGCGACGTTTCTAGTATTCATAGACGTAAGTACTCCTTTCCTCTAATTAATTACTAGATTATACTTCTTTAAGTAAGGTATTCCTAAAATAATATAATAAGTAGCTATCCTAACTATATTAAAGGTTAGTTCCTTATAGTAGCATTAAATTATTATAAGTAGCGAGGATATTTCCTCGTCTATCCTTCCTATTAATAGCGATAACCTGTCGGCTATTTATAAGTTATACTAGTCTTATTTCCTCTAGGTAGATAGGCCTATTAACTGTACTAAGTCCTGAGAAATAAAGTTTCTAGTTACTCTAGAATCTATTATTATAATAGTCCGCTAACTATTAATTAGTACCGGTATATTTATATATATATTATACTATATAGTATATAGGAATTATTTTAGGATTAGTATATTAATCTACTTATATCTTCCTATAATATAAGAGATTACTCTTTTCCCTGTTTAGGGAGAAAACTATATATCCTCTTGATTACTATATACTTCCTATACTTATCATAAAGGTAAGTATACTACTCTAATAAGTAGTACTCTACTATATCTAGGTTATACTTTAACTGACTCTTTGCGCTACTATACTAGCTCGTTATTAATCCCGGAAATTATAAGTTATATTACTTATTAACTAGGTACTAGTTATAACTATCTTTTATATAACTTCTCTAGTTTATTTACTTGTATAACGTACCTACTACCTACTTCCCTAGTTCTATTCGTATACCGTAGTAGAACTTATAGTAGTACTTAGTATAAGCTATCTAATATATAACACCGTGCCTTAGATATTCCGAATTAAACCGATAATCTTTAATATAGAGCTTATCTTATTTATATGTTTTCTCTAAGTATTGTCTTTTATCTAATTCTTATAATATAGTAGTATAAGATTAAAAGTTATTCGGAGTACTTCTATTAATACTATAGCGTGATACCTCTTTTTTTAAGCTTTCCGGAATTTCTTGTCTATATTCTAAGTCGTACTCTAGAACCTCTCTATTATCTAAAGATTCTAATTCTACCTTCCTATTTTAAATGTCTTGAACTTGTTATTATAGTCGATTTATATCGATTTAAACATCGTTATTAAGTACTCTAAAATCTCTTCGAGTTCTAAGCCTTCTCGTCCTACTAGGATAAGATACTTTTTCGTTCTCCTATTAATATCCTAGGGTAATATTCCTTCCTTTAATAGGTTCTTAATAAATTAGGATACTTTTCGTATAAATTTAAAATAGCGTTCTCCCTTTACAACGTTCCTTATTAGATTCTCTACCTCTACCTATTTAGGAGGTAAGTTAGAGTCGTAGTTTATTAGATCCTTAAAAGGTTCGTTATATAGAACTCTTCTTAGTATATTTAACTACGGTTATATTACTATATTTTTTAACTAGTAGTCTCTAGTAAAGTAGCCCGGTTTATTATAGTTATAGTAGGTTACTACTTTCTTACCCCTTTTAAGCTACTTCTTACCCTTAAATTTTCTCTTATCTTATTTCTAAGTGAAGTCTAATTCTATTAGTATATATCTATATAGGTTACGTTATTGAAACTATCTTCTTCCTAGTCTATTACTAGCGAAGATCCCTGACCGCCCTATTCTAGAGGTTCTACTATCATGTTATTTTTCTATTGTTAACTTATAGAGCTTATCGTCGACCTCGATAGCTTCAGCTATTAACGTATCAAGGTCGTCGATCCTTATTCTAGTTCTTATAAGTTCTTCTTTAATATTAAACTTTAATCCGCGGCGGTATATAATTATTAGTACGTTATTATCCTAGTCTATCTTTATTATATACTACTAGAACTAAGTAGAATACTTAGTAGTAGACTTCTTCTAAGATAAGTACTATATAACTCGTGTAGCTACTTTATTTTCGTTAGAAGGATTAAAGACTCGTCGTACTTTTATATAGAACTATGCGAAGCTTTCTATTTAATCCCGGATATATTTATTATCTAGGTTACCTTTATCCTTAAGGTACTTCTTAAGAGAAGGATAAACCTACTTTTAAGCTCGTCCTCTTATATTAAGTAATAGTAAAGGCGGGTTATTATACCGCTAGTAAGGCTAATCTATTAAAGGTAAAGTAAAGTTAAAGCTATATAAGCTAGTCTTTAAGCTTCTCTCTTTTATTATAATATAAGTCGGGTTTAGCGACCTTAGGTCCTTCTTTACTATCTATAGTTAGGCGTTAGAAGCCTGAACCGCTTAGGGGGGGGGTCTCTACTTCCTAAGGTACTTATCCTAAGGGTACTTAAAGTGTTACGGTTTACTTCATCCGTGAATAGGATAGACCTATGATTAGTTCTCGTGGAGAGGAGTATTAAAGAAGAGAGGAGGTAGGCTTATACTAAATAAGTCTAATATAAAGTATTATATTTAGTACTTAAGAGATTATTAGAATTATAATATAAGTTAAGTATAAAGCTCCTATCTACTAGGAGAGTATTACTATTTATATAAATATAGGAAATCTATACTAAGAGTATAATTAATCTAATTAAATATTAATTACTCTAATTCTTAATTAATCTAATTAAATATTAATTACCTTAATCCTTAATTAGTCTAATTAAATACTAATTACCTTAATCCTTAATTAGTACTAAGACGTACTAATTATACCTTTATATTCGCCTACGCCGTATACTACTTGTTATACTTAGCTAGTTGTAATATATACTTCTATTCAGCTTAGGATTTATAATTCCGATTAGAATATACTTATATAATATACTACACGTCTATCTTCTTCTTTAATATAATTACCGGTTACTTAAGCGAACCTAGTAAAGAACCGCTCCGTAAAAATATTTATTAAATCCGTAGTAACAAGTTTAGCTTCGTCGTTAATTATCCTATCACTGATAGAGGTAATAAGACGGAGGAAATCTTTAATGGTAGTAAGATCAAGAGGAGCTAATCCTTCCTAAAGTCTTTGAGCTTCTGTAGTATAAGGGATATCGACGACGGTATATTCGTTGGAGACTACCTCTCCCACATCGTGTCTGTGTTTTTGGGTAAGAATCACTTATCTGCTCGACGTCGTCAGTAAAGGTAACGGGGAGGATTAAAACAGATGTTTGCACTCGCTTTTTATATCGTTTTAGTGTACTATTCTGATCTTTTAGAGTCTTTACTACGTACGTTGTACCCTACCTTTTACTATCCTTGATCCAATGTGTACCCTGCCTGTAGCCATTGGCGATAGCTTTCTCCTATAAATCTTCCGGTAGCACTTCTTGCCGTCCTATAACCGTAAGAAGCTAACAAAATAGTCGAAAATGAGCGTAGTGGGTTAGGACGAGAGTTGTAATCTTTCAGCGAAGCGAGCAGGCACGGAAGATGGAACATGGGGGGGATCGCTCCTTCATGGCCCATTTCGGCGGCAGTTTCTGAAGCCCACCAAAATCAGGCTATACGACACAGCGGGCGCATCTGTTTGTCCAAACGTGGGGGATTGGGTGAGTCGGAGGGTGAGGGAAGAGCGTACATCACCAGGCGTGGGTGAAGCATCACCCTGGTTTGGTGCTGCATCATCCCTGCTCACCCGGCACGCTCGCCAAAGCGGCAGGCCCCGGGCAAGCTTTGATTGAGCAAGGGGCAGATTTTTGTCACCTTCTCCTGCCAAGGCATCAAGAGTGAACCCAAATAGCAGCCGAGATTACGTAAGCGCTCCCGCTTAGTAGTTCTACGCTTGCCTTAGTACCTTAGACGTGTTCTTATTAGCTAGCAAGCTAGTTATTAAGCCCCTTTAAATTAATAATATTAACTCCGTAGCTAGATAGTAATATATTTAAGTATAATTTTTTTTTAATATTCTAAAGCTTATAATTAATATTAATTAATAAATTATAAATAACTTTATATTTTTTAAATAATATATTATTAACTTCCCTTATTTAATATTTTAATATTAAGTTCTTAAAATATAAATAATATAATCTTATATTAGATATAGTAATTTACTTTTATATTTATAAAGATTATACTTTTAATTATCTATTATATTAATAAGCTTCTAGATTTTAATAGTAAATTATAAATAATAATTTTATATAATATATATTTATTATTATAATTTATAGTTATATAATTAAAAAAGAGGAGTATTATCTTATTATATTTATTATTTATATATTTATTTTATATTCTTATATCTCTTATAATTTATTTATTTAGTAATTAAGTATACTTTTAAGCCTTTATATCTATTAATTAATTAAATAGTCCTTTAAGTTATTATAATCTTCCTTCTAACTTAATAAGAGCTAAATATAAGCCTTTAAGCTAACCTTAAATCTTATCTTAAACTTCTTTTTATATTTAAGGTAAATTATATAAAGGTTTATCCTTAATCCTTTATTATTATATAACAAATAAATATTATAATATTATATATAATATTAATTATCTTTAATTACTTTATTATTATTAATATTTATATTACT